>Ga0169931_10002817_pt1 | contig 28038 bp, 25 predicted proteins | sample Kivu_15m_20L_FD_129675 | JGI IMG/M metagenome (GOLD analysis project Ga0169931, IMG submission 129675) | Freshwater microbial communities from Lake Kivu, Western Province, Rwanda to study Microbial Dark Matter (Phase II) - Kivu_15m_20L... | ecosystem: Environmental > Aquatic > Freshwater > Lake...
CGATGCTGTTCATGTCGGCCAAGGTTTCACAGCTCGCTCTTCTTCCGCAGGGTGCTCCAGAGCGCGAGCGTCGAGTGCTGAGCATGGTCAAGGTCATGCAGGATGAAGGATTTGGCAACTGTACGAACCAGTACGAGTGCGAAGCCGTTTGTCCCAAGGAGATCAGCGTCGAACACATTGCCAGGATGAACCGGGAGTTCATTCGCGCATCGGTCTCTTCGACCGAAGATGCGGAATAGGCAGACTTCGCGGCGGAGTCGTGCGAACGACGATAAACATCTGTAATTAAATATATATTCTAGATTTCCCAATCTCGTTATGAGTCGCCCCGGCGGGTACACGCCGGGGCTTCCTGCTATTCCCCACGTTCGTGCGTGCCTTCGCCCGTACATCATGTAGACTCCCGCCCGTAGTCGTCCAACTGCCGTCCATGTTCGGGGGATGATTGTGGAATATGAAGTCCTTGTGCAGCTGAAGAAGGAAGTTCTCGACCCCGAGGGTCGCGCGATTCGAGAGACACTCACTCGGCTCGGTTTTTCAGGCGTGCGTGATGTCGTCGTCTCCAAGCGTTTTCATCTCGTGCTCGATCCGGGCACACCAAGTCCAGAGAAGGTCGTACAGGAGATCGCCAAGGAGTTTCTGGCGAACCCCGTTTCGCAGACCCTTCAGATTCGGCGGCTTGACGCATGAGCACAGCCGGGTCGAATGTGCGAACGACACCGACCGGGCGCGCTCGCATTGCTCTCCTGCAGTTCCCAGGTTCGAACTGCGACGTGGATTGCATGGACACGATGGCGAGGCACTTTGGCATCGCCGTAACTCCAGTCTGGCACAGCGCAACTTCGTTACCCCCGGTCGATGGCGTCATCATCCCCGGGGGTTTCAGCTTTGGTGACTACCTTCGCAGCGGTGCTCTCGCATCACACTCACCGGTCATGCAGGCCGTGCGTGAGTTTGCGAAAATGGGCGGTGCAATTATCGGCATCTGCAACGGGTTTCAGATTTTGGTTGAGACGCAACTTCTGCCTGGCGCGCTTCTGCAGAACGTCTCCCGAAAATTCATCTGCCAGTATTCAAGTCTCGCGGTTGAGCGCGGTGATTCGGTCTATCATCGGGCGCTCGACGGCATGACTCTTCGTATGCCCATTGCGCACGGCGAAGGGCGCTATTTCGCGAGCAACTCTGATCTGGAACGCCTCACGAAGGACGGTCGGATCTTGTTCTCCTATGCCGATGCAACTGGTCTGCGGACGATTGCCGCGAATCCGAATGGATCTGCACGAAACATTGCGGGGATCGTCAGCGAGAACGGACGCGTGATGGGACTCATGCCTCACCCGGAGCGAGCTACTGACCTGCTCATGGGTGGAAGCGCCGACGGCCTTGAAGTTTGGCGCGCGTTTTTGGCCTCATTCACCTGATCTTTCGACAGCGGGAAGACTTTCGACAATGAATGTGGACACAACAAACCTCAAGCGACCCACACTGATCAACGAAACTGGTGGAAAAGAATTCGACGCCTTGCTGCGTCGTCACAAAATTTCTCCGGACGAATACAAGACGCTGCGCGGGATCATGGGCCGCGCTCCGACGCTTGCCGAGCTCGGAGTCTTTTCGGCGATGTGGAGCGAGCACTGCAGCTACAAGAGCTCGCGCGTTCATCTCAAGCGGTTTCCAACAACCGGACCAAACGTGGTCGTTGGACCCGGTGAGAATGCCGGCGTTGTAAGGCTTTCAGGAAAACTCTGTGCCGCTTTCAAGATGGAGTCGCACAACCATCCGAGCTACATCGAGCCATATCAGGGCGCCGCCACGGGGGTTGGCGGAATTCTTCGCGACGTCTTTTGCATGGGCGCTCGACCAGTCGCCAATCTCAACTGTCTGCGCTTCGGTGAGCGCGAGCACCCGCGCACCAGTTATCTTGTCCCGAATGTCGTGAAGGGCATTGGCGATTACGGCAACTGTGTGGGAATCCCAACTGTCGGCGGCAATGTTTCATTTGACGCTTCATACAACGGCAATTGCCTCGTCAATGCGATGACCGTCGGTTTGATCCACGAAGATCGAATCTTCAAGGGCTACGCAACCGGTCAGGGCAATCTGGTTGTTTACGTCGGCGCAGCAACCGGCCGTGACGGCGTCCACGGAGCCACGATGGCATCGGGAAGCTTCAGCTCTGATGCATCGCAGGAACGATCGACGGTTCAGGTTGGCGATCCATTCATGGAGAAGCTTCTGCTCGAAGCGACTCTTGAGGTTCTCGAAAAGAATCTCGTGATCGGTCTTCAGGACATGGGCGCCGCTGGTTTGACTTCCAGTTCGTTTGAAATGGCCGGACGTGCCGGCAACGGACTCTTCATCGATCTCGATCGTGTCCCCGTGCGGACAAAGGCGATGACAGCATACGAACTGATGCTCTCTGAGAGTCAGGAGCGCATGCTGATGGTGATTGAACCGAGCAAGTGGGACACACTTCGTTCGGTGCTTGAGCGTTGGCAGCTGGCGCATGCAGTGATTGGTTCGGTGACAGGAACCGGTCGCGTCGAAGCTGTGTTTGGCGGCCAGCTCGAAATTGATGTTCCGGTTGCACCATTGACCGACCAGGCGCCGGTTTACAAGCGACCCACGTCGTCATCTCAGACCACAGATGCGAAAGCCGCCGCGGAGTTCGATCAGCGCGCAGCCGCGATTGTGAATGCGACACCGATGGCCGAGTTGATCGAGAAGCTTCTTCTCGATACTGGGTCGAAGGAAAGGATCTACGAGCAATACGATCAGCACATCGGATCGAAAACGGTGTTTGGACCTGAGCATCAGGGTGCAGCAGTTCAATGGATCCGTTCCGATGTTTCAGCAGCAGAGCCTCACCTTGGGCTTGCCATCGCAACTGCTTGCAACGAACGCTATACGGCGCTCGACGCTCGTCTTGGTGCCGCCCATGCGGTCGCCAAGTGCGCGCGCATGATTGCAGCGGCTGGCGGAAAGCCGCTCGCAATCACCGACTGCCTTAACTTCGGCAATCCTGAAGACCCGGTCGTCATGGGGCAGTTTTCCGATTCGGTCGACGGCATCGGCGACGCTTGTCGCGAGTTGTCGATTCCGGTCGTGAGTGGAAACGTGAGTCTCTACAACGAGACCGATGGCGTCAGCATTGCGCCCACTCCGATGATTGGCATGGTGGGTCGGGTCGACGATGTCCGCTGCGCCGTTCCAGCGGTAACGCGCAGCGAAGGTGAGCTTTTCCTCCTCTACCCAAAGACCGTCCGACCAACCTTCGGCGGTTCTCTCGTCGCCCGATTGCTGACCCTGCGTGGCGGTGCCCGCAGTGCACTGCCTCCGGCGATCAATTGGGAAGCTGAACGCGAGAGTATGGCGGCACTTGCGACCTGGACTCATTCGAAGTTTCTAACTTCAGCTCGTGACGTCGGTGCGGGAGGCGTTGCCGGCGCGGCGACCAAGATGGTTCTTGGCAAACATCGTGGGACGACAAGACTGAATCTCAGCAATGTGGAGTTTGGCGTCTGTCTTGCTGCGGAAGGATCAGCGCGTTACTTCTCCGAGTTTGCGGGTGGCTATCTGCTGCTTGCAAAACCCGGTAAAGGGGCGGAACTTCTCGCGGCTGCTGCTAAATTGCAATTCAACGCGTTGACTCAAATCGGTGAGATCATCGGAATCGGTGCAGAACTCATGATCGGTGAGGCGCGCATGGGACTATCCTGGCTCGAGCGCACGTCCACCGATGTCATGCCGTTTGATTGAGACTTTGCAGTCGCGTTGCTCAGGGGGTCATTCTGTTGCGCAAGCTCAATGAAGAATGTGGCGTTATGGGGGTCTACGGCCACCCGGAAGCCGCAAACATGGTCTACCTTGGACTCTATGCCCTGCAGCATCGCGGTCAGGAAGCCTGTGGAATCGTGACGCTTGACGAGGGCACCCCTTCCGGCGCGCAACTTCGAATCCACAAATCGTTTGGCCTCGTCGCCGATCACATCACCCGTGAAGATCTCGCCAAACTGACGGGAACGCGCGGAATTGGTCATGTCCGCTACTCAACGCAGGGCGGCAGACTTGTCCAGAATATCCAGCCGTTTCACTGCCGGACTGCTCTCGGAAACCTTGCGATCGCCCACAACGGCAACCTGACGAATGCTGACAAAATCCGCGCAGGTCTTGAGTCAGGCGGAAGTATTTTTCAGTCGACGTCCGACACGGAAGTTTTCGTTCACCTCATCGCGCGCAGCCAGGCGCGAAGTATTCGAGAGCGAATTTTTGAGGTGATGGCTGCCGTCAACGGCGCGTACTCGCTCGTCATCATGACTGATGATCATCTTTATGCGGTCCGCGATCCGAATGGATTTCGCCCCCTGGTCTTGGGTCGGCTTGGCGATTCGACGATTGTTGCCAGTGAAACGTGCGCCCTCGATCTTATCGACGCAGAGTTTATCCGCGAAGTTCTCCCTGGCGAAGTTGTTGAGATTGGGCGTTCGGGAATGACATCCTTTACGCCGCTTGCGAAACGAGAGAGCGCGTTTTGCGCGTTTGAGCCGATTTATTTTGCGCGCCCCGACTCAACCATTTTTGGTGACGAGATCTATCGTCTGCGCAAACAAATGGGCGTGGAACTTGCGCGTGAGGCGCCGGCCACAGCTGATGTGGTGATCGCGATCCCAGACTCCGGGGTCCCGATGGCGATGGGTTATGCATCCGAAACCAAACTCCCGCTTGAACTTGGTCTCGTCCGGAATCATTACGTCGGTCGCACATTCATTGAGCCCTCGCAGAGCATTCGCGATTTTGGTGTGAAGCTTAAGTTGAATGCCGCCCGCTCAGCCCTGCGCGGCAAGAGTGTCGTTGTGGTCGATGATTCCCTCGTTCGGGGGACAACGTCGGCAAAGATTTTCCGGATGCTTCGCGCAGCTGGTGCGACCCAGATTCACTTTCGCATCGGCTCCCCGCCGATTACGCACTCATGTTTTTACGGAGTCGACACTCCGGAGCGCGGCCAACTACTTGCCGCGCAAAAATCTGTTGATGCGATACGTCAACAGATCGGTGCTGACTCCCTTGCATTCCTGAGTATCACGGGACTTCGACGTGCCCTTGGCGGGGAGTCTGGTCGCTCGTTCTGCTTTGCCTGCTTCAGCGGCGACTACAAGGAACCCATTCATCGCGAGATACCGCGACAACCTACCGATGGTGTTGGTCCAGGGCTTCGCTCGGGTTGCTGATGATCAGCCAAAAGACCTCGGGCACGGGTCTGATCCGAGCGGAAAGAGTTCCATTTGTCAAAACAGCCGCCGTTCCCTGAGTGGCGACACATAGGCCGGAGACAGATGCAGGCGCTGTAGAGCGATTCGATCTCGTCGATTGCCTCGCTCTGCTTCAAAATCCGGAAGAGGGATTCCACCCGATCGTGGGCCACCGACGCGCGTTGCCAGATGTTGGGTGAGAATGAGCTGTCGTCCGTTCCAATGAATCTCTTCGGAAAAATCAGCGGTGTTTTCGGGAACAATCTGTGTGGACTGCCGCAGCACGATGGTGAGCGAGTTCTCCTTCGCCACGGAAAACCATTCGGCGAAAAACTTTCTTCCAGAATCCGAGTTCAACGAGTCGAACAGGACAGCTCGAAGCAGCTGATCCCCGTCGATGGATTCCAGAACGATGAACGATTTCAGACCGCCACGCACCGTTGCCACGGCCTTTGCTCCTTGCGATTTTTGCCGAAGGATCAGCGGTATGCGAACAGCCCCATTTAACTCCTCAACTGGTACACGAAGACCCGCATCAATCAGCTCCTTCATGCCCGTGCCGCCTTGTCCTGGCCCATCCTGCAATTGTTCAAGCGCTTCGGCGGAATCTGGAAAAAGTCCCTCATAGCGGATGCCATCAGGACGATTGCTTCGTGACGATACTGTTCGTCCTGAGCCGCCAAGTTTCTTTCGTGAACCAGCCCGCGCTGGGGCAACGTTTTCAGGTTTCGTCGAAGGCTTTCGCAGTTCCAGCCTGACGGCTGAGCTTGAGACGTTCGTGAACTCGATCGTTGGTCGTGTTGCATCGTCCTGGCGAACGACAAGTAGGGCTGCGCCAAGCGCCAGATGCAGGAACAACGCAGCCAGAAAACTGATGAACGATTGTCGACGCGAGGCGGCCATGAGGCTTCTGTTACTCGGGACATGCGGGCGATGCCAGCAGAACTGCTGACAAATTCGTGTTCAGTACGTCCAGCTTGTGGACGGCGAAAGATCAGAGTCTTTCGGGCAACTACCTGATTTCATGAAGTTAGTCCCAAGGCCACCATCTTGCACCTCCATAGGTCTGAAAGAACTCTGGAGGATCCATTTATGACCAAGCGACGCCACGAATCCGAATCCAGCGGACTCGGTAGCACAATTGTCATGGCCCTCTTGCTGGTGATCGTCATTGTTTCGATGCCTGGTTGCGGCGACACCTCGTTCAAGGGCGGCGCTGACAAGCGAGGCGGCCTTGATGCGACCCCAAACGGTGAGCGCAACTTCTCGTTGTCCTGTGATGAATCGAGTGGCGTGGCGACGCTTGAAACCGAATTGAAGTCATCGGCTGCGGCTAACATCAAGTCCGTTCGCATGACCGGTGAATTCTGCAAACTTCCTGAGGGTGTCACTCCATCGAGTGGACTCGATATCCTGTTCGTCATCGACACGTCATTTTCGATGGAAAGAAGCGATCCGCTCGAGAAAGAGGGCACCGTGGAAAGCTGCGGGCGCCTTCGTGCTGCACAGGCAATCATTTCGAAGATGGAATCAGCTGCCAGTCCGAATCTGGGGAAAGTACGATTTGGTTTGGTATCTTTCGCGTCCGCAGCGATAACGAAGGCTGCGCCCGGCGACCTGGCGACCTTTCGCTCTTCTTTGACCCCAGAGGCGTTCTGCGAGATCACGCGCGGACCGACTGGCGCTACGAATTATGAAGCAGCATTTGCGGAAACAAGTCGGGTGCTCGAGTCCAGCCGAGCGGCGCGCAGCGTTGTGTATTTCATTTCCGATGGCATGCCGACGCGCGGCGGCGGGCTTGTCGGATCAATCGACGCACCGTACGTCGCCGGTCGCTCAGCCGCGGAGGCTCTCCGTAGCGGCGCTTCAGGCGTTGTCCTCAATGCGGTCTATCTCGGTAGCGATGCGAGCTCAGATCCCCCGGCATTTCCCGGTCAGCCGTCAGCAGAAGACTACCTGACACAGATTACTGGCAGTCGCGATCTCGTTCGAATCGTGAACAACGCAGAGCAACTGGCGGCGGAGATTACCAAGTTTGAAACCCCTGAAGCCGGCAACCTCGACGCGTCGTCGGCCCGTGGTTCGATCTCGGCGCAGGGTCTCGGCGAGCGGCCGATTCGTGTCGAATCAGTGGTTCCGGATGCGGCCCGAAAGGGTGTCTACACGTTCCGGACGGAGGCCTTTGCACTGCTGGGCAATGGATCCCCAAAGGCTGGGGAGCAGACGGTTCTCCTGACGATCAAGGCCTCAGACGGCTCCGAGCGAGCCGCCAAACTCATTCTGAAGATCCGCGACTGATCTGATTTCGCGCTGTCCGGGCTTTGCCTGCCTTGCCTTGCCTCAGCCCTTCCGGTAGCTTGCCTCCGTTCTGCCTGAAGGGTTTCCAGCAAATGAGGTCTTCCATGAATCGTCCCGATGGCCGCGCCACGTCCCAAATGCGCCCAATTCGAATCGTCCCTGACTTTGTCAAACACCCTGCGGGCAGCGTGCTCGTTGAGGTCGGCGATACTCGAGTTCTGTGTACGGTTTCGATTGAAGACGGAGTGCCGAACTTTCTTCGCAACGCACACCCACCGCAGGGTTGGCTTACAGCCGAGTATTCGATGTTGCCCGGTGCGACGTCGACCCGGTCGCGTCGTGAACGCAACAATGTTTCGGGTCGCACGCAGGAGATTCAGCGTCTGATCGGTCGCGCACTGCGCGGCGTGGTTGATCTCAATCTTTGCCCCGACATGACGATCACGATCGACTGCGACGTGCTCCAGGCGGATGGCGGAACTCGCACGGCATCGATCACGGGTGCTTATGTTGCACTCAAGATGGCCATGGGCAAACTTTTGCGCTCCGGCCGACTCAAGCAAAATCCGATCAAGGATTCTGTCGCGGCTGTTTCGGTCGGTATCGTTCGCGGTGAAGTTTTGGTCGACCTGAACTACGTCGAAGACTCGGCAGCGGATCTCGACATGAATGTCGTCATGACACAGGGAAGAAAAATTCTTGAGATTCAGGGCACGGGCGAGAAGGCGGCTTTTTCCAAAGAAGAAGTGATGCGCATCATCGACGCCGCCGAATCTGCACTCGCGCCGGTTTTTGACCTGCAACTCGCTGCTGCTGATGGACAGGAAGTCGAAGGTTGAGCAGCCGACTTCAGGCGTGAAGGTCTTTTTCGTCAGCTACGTGAAAAGCAAGAGATAGCCCAGCGCCGCCAACCCCAGGACCAATGCCACGACAGTCAGCCGTAGTCCCCAGTCGGGGCGAGAGTCGCTGGCAAAGGGGTTGAGCTGGCTTTCATCGGCGCCCGTCGACTGGTGATCGAGTCCCGACTGAATTGGATCCAGATACGTGACATAGCTCGGTGGCTTTCCATCGCGCCCTGCACTTGCCTTGGCTTCCTGCCGCGGCGCAGGTTGTGGTGGACTCACACTGGTCGGGGGCTTTTGTCCCTCGACGACATCCTCGGCCTTCTTTCGTCCGGGATCGGTCTGATCTGGATCGATTGCGGCGGAGGCGTTTGGATCGGTCTCGGAAGATGTTTGAGCTGCCGGACGATCGATTGCGGTCGACTCGCCAGCCGCATCACTGAACACAGTTTTTGTGAACTGACGATTGGCCTGCAGGGTTCCGGGAAAGTGCTCGTCGACCGCCTTGTGCAAGGACACAAGTACGCGCGAAACGAGCACCGATTCCTGCGTGGGCGTTAGCTCAAAGATGCGGTTCATGTCGGGATTGTCCTCTGACTGACATTGTATCCCAAGTTGGACAACATCGAGCATGCCCCATCAGGCGGGCTTACGGTCGGGCGTCGTCGCCCTCCGCGCTGCCATGACACTTTTTGTACTTCTTGCCTGAACCACATGGGCAAGGATCGTTTCGTCCCACCTTCGGTTGATCTCGCTTCACGGGTTGAACGACTGGCGGACGTCGTTCCTGCGCAGCGGCCGGCGGCGGCGCCGAGCGGGATCCGTGGTAGATCAAATTCTCTTCGGGTCTTGCTGGCGTTGGCTTTGCGGCCTGTGTTGGCGCCTCGAACGAGTTTGCTTCAACATGTCGAAACTGCAGCTTGCGCTCATCTACTTCTTCGACTTCAAGCTGTGGCACTTGCTCGATTTTCGGCGGCTCCATCGTCACGAGCGCCATCGTCGTTTCGTCATGAATGCGGCCGACGAGCACTTCAAACAGCCGGTAGGCCTCTTTCTTGTATTCCTGCAGAGGATCGCGCTGCCCGTATCCACGAAGGCTGACGCTATCCTTGAGTGCGTCCATACCGAGCAGATGATTTTTCCAGGCACGGTCGATGATCTGGAGAAAGATGAACGACTCGATCTTGGTCATGTTGTCTGCGCCGATCAGAGCGGACTTCGCCTTGTAGGCTGTCATGACCTGCGTACTTACGATTCCGATAATCTCGTTCGCATTGGTATTTGTGCGATGAACCTGGCTGAGATCAACCGCCATGGCGAAATCAGCTTTGAGCAGATTTGCCAGTGCGTCGAGGTCCCACTCGCTGCTGCCGACAGCTTCAGGTGAGTGTTTGTCCACGATTGCACCGACGAGATGAGTGACCGTGTCGTCGAGGAAATCGAGATTTTTTGCACCTTCGAGAATTTGGCGTCGCATCTTGTAGATGACCTGACGCTGCTGGTTCATCACGTCGTCATATTCGAGCAGATGCTTTCGTGAAGAAAAGTTCTGCTCTTCAACTCGTTTCTGAGCTCGCTCAATTGCTCGCGTGACCATCGGAGAAATGATGGCCTCGCCTTCCTGCATGCCAAGACGACCCATGATTGCGGAGAGTCGATCCGACGCAAAGATTCGCATCAGATCATCTTCCAGCGAGAGGTAGAACTTGCTGGCACCGGCGTCACCCTGGCGACCGGACCGACCGCGCAGCTGATTGTCGATGCGGCGAGATTCGTGTCGTTCCGTGCCGATCACATAGAGGCCGCCAAGCCCCGCAACGCCTTCACCGAGGACAATGTCGGTTCCGCGACCGGCCATGTTCGTTGAGATCGTTACGTTTCCGCGTTGACCAGCGTTCTTGATGATCTCGGCTTCACGCGCGTGGTTCTTGGCGTTGAGGATTTCATGCGGGATGTTTCGCTTGCGCAGGAGCGAGGCGAGCAATTCGGATTTCTCAACCGAAACAGTACCGACAAGTACTGGCTGACCTTTGCCTTGAGCCTCTGCGATGTCATCAGCGATAACGTTGAACTTCTCCTTCGCCGTGCGGAAGATGACATCCTGATGATCGTCACGAACCATCGGTCGGTTGGTGGGGATGATCACCACGTCGAGGTTGTAGATCTTCTTGAATTCGACGGACTCGGTGTCGGCAGTACCGGTCATACCGGCCAGCTTCGAATACATTCTGAAGTAATTCTGGAAAGTGATCGTCGCCATCGTCTGGGTTTCGTTCTGAACGGGAGCGTGCTCCTTGGCTTCCAGAGCCCCGTGGAGGCCGTCGCTGTAGCGGCGACCCGGCATCAGACGTCCTGTGAACTCGTCGACAATGATGACTTTGCCATCGCGCACAACGTAATCCACGTCGCGCTTGAACACGACGTGCGCCTTCATCGCCTGCTGCACGTGATGGAGCATGTCGATGTTCTTCGGATCGTAGAGATTCTCAACCCGGAGACGCTTTTCCAGCTTTGAGATCCCGTCTTCAGTAAGGGCAACCGTGCGCGATTTTTCATCGTGCATGTAGTCGCTGTCCTTTTGCAGCCCGGGGATCGCGGCGTTCACCTTGACGTAGAGTTCGAGGTTCGAATCGGTCGGACCAGAAATAATGAGCGGCGTGCGCGCTTCGTCGATCAGAATCGAGTCGACCTCGTCGACGATCGCGAAATTATGAGGACGCTGCACGAGGCGAGCGAACTCTGTCTTCATGTTGTCGCGAAGGTAATCAAACCCGAATTCGTTGTTCGTGCCGTACGTGATGTCGCAGGCATAGGCGGCGCGTCGTTGCGCATCGGTAAGTCCGTGGACGATCACGCCGGTCGTCATGCCAAGGAACGAATAGATCGCACCCATGTTCGTGGCGTCGCGGTTGGCGAGATAGTCGTTGACGGTGACGAGATGACAACCCTTGCCGCTCAGTGCGTTGAGATAGAGGGGTGCCGTTGCGGTGAGTGTCTTTCCCTCACCAGTTTTCATTTCGGAAATCTTGCCTTCATGGAGGACAGTTCCACCGATGAGCTGAACGTCGAAGTGTCTCTCGCGACGCACGCGACGTGCAGCCTCGCGGACCAGCGCGAAAGCTTCGGGTAGCAGGCTGTCGAGTGGCTCGCCGTTCTGCGCGCGGGTACGAAGAGCATTGGTCTGATTCGGGAAGTCGGCATCCGCCAATTGCTGGGTTCGGCTTTCGAGCTCGTTCACGCGCGCGATGTACTGACGAATGCGTTTGATCTGACGATCGTTGCTCGAACCGAATACTTTCTTCAGGACGCCTAGCACCATGATTGCACTTTCTCGCTGAATGGTTCTCCCGCGAACGAGTTCGCGGGAGTCGCGGCATCTGCTCTTCTGAGGACGTCAGAAGAAGAAACGCTCGGGCAACAAACGGTTAATATAGACCGAAAGTTGGTTTGAAACCCACCACCGCTTCGCCGCCGGGGCGGCCCGTGGCTGACTACTTGAAGATGATGAAAATATGCACAGTAAACGAGAAATGCGCACGTGTGGGGGCGAGATCCTGACCTGATCGGAACTCAGAGTGCGCTGGTGGTTTCGTCGAGATTCAAGATGAAGCGTTGCGGATTGACGACACGACCGTTGACCCACACTTCGTAGTGAAGGTGTGGACCCGTGGTGCGACCAGACATGCCTACCGTGCCGACCTGCTCGCCGCGCCGGATCGTCTGACCGAGCTGAACCAAGTTCTGCGCATTGTGACCGTAGGCGCTGACGACGCCATAACCATGCGCAATCATAATGAAATTTCCAAAACCCTCTTTCGCTCCGGTGAAGATGACGACGCCGTCGGCTGGTGCAAGGATCGGGGTTCCGATGGGTGCTGCGACATCGATTCCCTTGTGCATCCCGACTTCGCCGGTAAACGGCGACACGCGTTTGCCAAACCCGCTCGTGATCCAACCGTTCACTGGGTTTACGGAGGGAATCGACGACAGGATGTTCTGGTGTTGACCCATGGTTGAGAGCAGCTGCTGGAGCTCGATGGCGTTGCGGTTGGCGACATCCCCGATCGATGAAAGGTGGTCAAAGACCGTGCGAAAGGCGAGTTTGTCCATGTTGATTCCGAGTGGCACGTAGGCCCCGGATGTTTGCACGTTCGGCTCTGGCTTCAGGGATGCCGTAACGGCTTCGGCCTCGTTCAGGGGACCGATTCCGGTCTTCTTCCCAACGCTTTCCACCTTAAGGTTCGTGATCTCGCCAAGCTTGGACGCGTAATCCTGCACGCGGCGAAGGGAGCGCTTTACCTCTTCGAGGTTGCTCACAAGGATGCGCGCTTCGCCCTTGAGACCTTCGTTTTCCGAAGTGACGGAGTGATAGGACGATCGGATCTGTCGGAGTTCGAGGTAATCGAAAACGAAAAAGCCGAGAAAACCGGCAGTGGCAAAACTACTGAATATCGCCGTCTTGAAAATCCATCGGGGCACGGTCAGCTGGCGCGTCGACCGGGCTCCTTCTGGGATGACAACGATAGTCACACGGCTCAAGTCTGGTTCCTCTTCGTTTGTGCCAGAAGGCACCGCCGAAATGTTGGAAAACTCCGAAAATAGCTCACTGCGTCCCAAGATTCCAACCAGTTGTCGTCCCCAAAACGCTTGAGTGACGGCAGTCCGGACGCGCGTGGCTGCACAAGACAGCCTTCAATCGAGCTTAACGGCTACTTTTGTCTGAGACTTTAGTCTTCATGACGACAACGGTGATGTTGTCGTCGCCTCCGCGGTCGTTGGCCAGGGCGATAAGGCGTTCGACCGACTTGGTATCCAGTTCTTTGAGCAGCTGGGAAAGCTCACGGTCCAGCACTTTGCCGTGCAACCCATCGCTGCAAAGCATCATTATATCACCGGTCTCAAGCAGAAGAGACGTCGTATCGACATCCTCCTCTTCCTGATAGCCGACACTGCGCGTGATAACGTTCCGCAAATGATGCTGTTCCGCCTCTTCCTTCGTCAAAATGCCAGCTCGGACTTGCTCGCTGACGAGTGAGTGGTCATTGGTCAGTTGATAAATGAACCCTGCGCGAACGAGATAACAGCGGCTGTCGCCAACATGGGCGCAGTATGCGTAGCCGTCGACGAATTTAACAACCGTGGCGGTGGTTCCCATGCCCTTGAGGCCGGGTTCTTCCAGGGCACGTTCGTAGATCTTGGTTGAAGCGTGGTTGACGGCGTCAGCCATGATCGTGCTGATGCGACCGTCGGGATGCTCCGTGTCGGGGTTCTTGAACACGGCCGCGTTCGTTCGCACGAAGTTTGCGATTTCGTCGATCGCGAGTCGACTGGCGATCTCGCCACCAGCATGTCCCCCCATCCCATCGGCCACGATGTAGAGGTTCAGATCGTGATCGACGAGAAACGAATCCTGGTTGGTCGACCGAACTCGACCGATATTCGTATTGCCGTGCGCCTCAACGACGAGCTTTGACTGAGTCATCGTTCAGACCCGCGGGAGGAATGAAAATTTGGTGTCATTGAGGTCAACTATAGTCAGGAAGTCCGGGCGGAGGAAGCAAGATCAGCAATCACATCGCTGATCGCAGTCTTCCAGTCGGGCAGTTCAATCCCGAGTTCGGTGCGCAGTTTTGTGCAGTCGAGGCGGGAGTTGAGTGGCCGTTGCGCTGGCGTCGGCCACTCGGTCGTTCGAATGGGTACGACCGACCGAACACGCAGTGGAATCTCGTAACGCTTGGCGATCGCGAAAGTCTCCTCAGCCAGACCGTGCCAACTGGTCACTCCGCGGCAGACCATGTGGTAGACGCCGTGTTTGATTGACGCACCTTTTGCGCGACCTACACCGGGCATGATCCCGCGAACGACGTCCAGTGTAGCCTGAGCGATTGCGCGTGCCGTGGTCGGCGCCCCGATCTGATCTGCGACGACGCGGAGCTCTTCGCGTTCGGCACCGAACCGAAGCATTGTCTTGATGAAGTTATTCCCGATCGCACTGACGACCCACGACGTACGAAAGACAAACGAGCGTGGATTTGCCTCGAGAAGTGCCTTTTCTCCCGCAAGCTTTGTGGCACCGTACCAATTGAGTGGGCCGGTTGGTTCCGACTCGCGGCGGAACTGTTCACCCGAACCATCGAACACATAGTCAGTCGAATAGTGGATCACCGTCGCGCCGATCTCGGAGGCGACACTCCCGATCCAGCCAGGTGCCGACGCATTGATCGTCGAACAAAGCTCGCGATCGGTTTCTGCTCGATCCACCGCCGTATAGGCAGCAGCGATGATGATGATTTGCGGTCGTATCTCGAGAACGAGCTTTCGAATCTCTTCCGGATGAGTCAGCAACAGCTCGCGGGTACCGGCAACACCTGCGGGTTTTGAATACGCTGCGAGTGCCGCCGGGATGTCGGTTACGATCAACTGCGACAGCGGAGCAAGAAGACGCGCAAGTTCGCCGCCGACTTGACCCGAACAGCCGATGAGAAGAATGGTCGGCGCGCTCATCGCGAGGATCCGAAAGCCGGCATCAAGGAAAGCGGCAGATCCTTGAGGCGCAGACCCTTCTTGTCCTTGTCTGACAGGAGGGGACCGCCAGGCTGGCTTGATGTCAAATCAGGCCAGCGAATTCCCACATCTGGATCGTCCCATGCCAGCGTGAATTCTGCTTTGGGGTTGTACTTGTCCGTACACTTATAGTGAAACATCGCAGCATCCGAGAGCACCAGAAATCCGTGCGCAAACCCGGGCGGAATATAGACCTGATGTCTTGTTGAACCATCGAGTCGAAACCCCTGCCAGCGCCCGAGCGTTGGACTCCCACGTCGCAGGTCGACAGCAACGTCGAACACTTCACCTTGAAGCACAGTCACAAGCTTTCCCTGCGCGTTCTCGGTCTGGAAGTGCAGCCCGCGAAGAATCCCGCGAGCCGACCACGAGACATTGTCCTGAACGAAAGTGCGTGGAAGATCCGGGTGCTCGTACCGATCCTGATTCCAAAGTTCCATGAACCACCCACGATGATCTCCAAACTTCGGGGGTTCTATGTGAACGAGTCCAGGGATTTCCACCGGAAGAAAACGCATCAATCAACGGACCTCTCGCTGCAAAAGGTCCTTGAGATAAGCGCCGTAACTGCTCTTGCCGAGCCCTTCTGCGAGTGCCGCAAGTTGCTTTGCGTCGATGAATCCCATCCGCCAGGCGATCTCTTCAAGACATGCGATCTTAAGTCCCTGACGATGCTCGACGACCGAAACAAAATTGGTCGCCTCGACGAGTGACTCGTGAGTCCCCGTGTCGAGCCATGCGGTGCCGCGACCGAGCTGTTCCACATTCAGTTTTCCCTGCTTGAGATAGACGTTATTGACGTCGGTGATCTCCAGCTCGCCTCGTGGCGATGGCTTCAAAGATTTCGCGATCTCAACGACGCTGTTGTCGTAGAAATAAAGGCCAGTGACGGCGTGATTCGACTTGGGTGCGCGCGGCTTTTCTTCGATCGAGATTGCGCGTCCAGACTTGTCAAACTCGACGACTCCGTAGCGCTCGGGGTCACGGACGTAGTAACCGAAAACGGTCGCACCAGCTGCACGGTCGTTGGCCGATTGAACGAGCTTGGCAAGACCGTGCCCGTGGAAAATATTGTCCCCAAGAACAAGGCACGCGGGGTCACGCCCGAGAAAATCCTCTCCGATGATGAAAGCCTGTGCGAGACCATCCGGGCTTGGCTGCTCGGCGTAAGTGAAGCCGACGCCGAGGGCAGAGCCATCGCCAAGGAGCCGGCGAAACTGTGGCAGATCGTGTGGGGTGCTGATGATCAGGATCTCGCGAATACCGGACAGCATGAGGACCGAAAGCGGATAGTAGATCATCGGTTTGTCGTAGATCGGGAGGAGCTGCTTGCTGACGGCTTTGGTCAGGGGATGCAGCCGCGTTCCAGATCCACCGGCGAGGACGATGCCCTTACGTTTGATCTTTGGTTTCCAGAGTTCAGCTGAGTTCATCGTCATTCCTGTTGTCTTCTAGATGTTGCCGAGGCGTTCGCGACGATAGGATCCATCCTGAACATGTTGGCACCATACTTGATTGTCCAAATACCATTGGACGGTCTTGCGGATGCCGGAACTGAATGTCTCGCGAGGTTTCCAGCCGAGAGTTTTGGCGATGAACGACGCGTCGATTGCGTATCGTTGATCGTGGCCGGGTCGATCCGTGACGAACTTGACGAGGCTGCGGCGCGGCGCTTTCGCGCGTAGTTCTGGGCGCAGCTCATCGACGATGTCGCAAATCGTATGGACGACATCGAGGTTCATCATCTCATTGTGTCCGCCGATATTGTACGTCTCACCAATCTTTCCGCGCTGGATCACTGTCAGCAGTGCTTCGGCGTGGTCGTCCACGAAAAGCCAGTCGCGAATGTTGTCACCCTTCCCGTAGACCGGCAGCGGTTTGCTTTCGAGGCAATTCAGGATCATCAACGGGATGAGCTTTTCCGGGAACTGATACGGGCCATAGTTGTTCGAGCAGTTGGTGGTAACGGTTGGGAGTCCAAACGTGTGCTGCCACGCACGCACGAGATGATCCGATGCAGCTTTGCTTGCCGAATATGGCGAGTTTGGCTCGTAGCGGGACTGTTCAGTGAAGAATCCTTCGCGACCAAGGCTTCCGTAAACTTCGTCGGTAGACACGTGGTGAAATCGAAACTTCGACTTTGCGGTCACGTCAAGGCCAGCCCAGTATGTCCGCGTTGCCTGGAGAAGCGTGTACGTACCCAGAATATTCGTGTCGATGAATGCCTTTGGCCCGTCGATTGAGCGATCGACGTGACTCTCAGCAGCAAGATGCATGATCGCGTCGGGTTTATGGGCAGAGATGATCTCGGTCATGGCCTGCGGGTCGCAGATGTCGGCCTTGTGAAATCGGTAACGGGGCGCGATCTGCGCCTTCGTAACCACGTGCTCGAGAGACTCGAGATTGCCGGCGTAGGTCAATTTGTCAACGTTGACGATCTCAAGGTTCGGTTGCATCGTGAGCGCACGTCGGATGACGGCTGATCCAATGAATCCGGCTCCACCGGTAACGATAATCTTCAACGAAAAATCCCTCGAATTGATGATCCGCGAGTCATTCACCAGAACGTTTTTCGAGGATCATACATATAGGATTGTATGGCCTGACTCACCACTCAATTGCCGTTTGGTGGGTGAAAACCGATGATGCGTCGCCATGGATACGGTGCTTCACCCTGATACTTGATCAGCGGCAGCTCGCTCCATCGCGACAGGCGCTCGTGGAGCCATGGGTTTTGGGTCAGCGTGTCGCCCCAGCGGTCATACATCAGCGCGAATTCACTGACGTTATGCCCATGACCGCGAGACGTACTCTCGTGATGGGTGGCGACGGCCGACGCGATCGCCCAGTTGACGCGACCCTTGGCCAGAAGCTTGAGGCAGAGGTCTACGTCCTGGCACGAGGTGGCGAGCGCCTCATCAAACTGCCCCGCCTCCTGAAAGGCGTCAGCGCTGATCAGGAGCAAAGCGCCGGTGACTGCCGGGACTGGTCGTGATCTTCGATACCACTCATCACCTTCGCGATACCGAATCCCCTTGAGCGGGTGGGCGGCAACGAGCTTGACGCCGGGAGCGACGAACAGGTGTTGAATTCGCCGGTTTGGGTAAAGCAGGGTTGCACCGAGGGCCCCCGCATTGGGCAGCGTGATCGCTGCATCAAGTAATTTTTCCAGTGTGCCGCGATCATCGAGTGTGACGTCATTGTTCAGAAACAGGAGATACTGAGCTCCGAAGTCTGCCGCTGCTGCCACAGCATCGTTGTTGATCCTTGAAAAATTGAACTCGTAGTCGAGCCGAGTGTGCTGGAGTGAGAGACCATCATGCACACTGGTCATTGCCTGAGAAATTCCAGCGGAAGTTGCGGGCTCAACCGAGCCGTTGTCGGCAAGAACGCAACGCACGACAAACCGGTCGCGCTTCTGCCGAAGCAAACTATCGAGGCATTGCCGCGTCATCTCCCAGTTGTCGCGAAACGGAATGACAACGAGCAAACGGAGAGTTCCGGGAGGATCCCGGTCGGAAGTCGCGGTCCTCGCCACAACTCTGGCCGCCGCGGAGCTTTGCTTTTCACTATAGAACTGGATCAGAATTCTTGTCCGATCCTTGGAGCGCAGGATCGTTGGGAGAGTCATGACCCATAGAATCGCGACATAAAACTTTGCGATGCATCGCCACATGATGGACATAAGTAGACGCATCAGGGGCTAATCTTTACGTACTTTGCAGCCAGCATGATGCACAGGGCGGCGAGCGCGTGATCGATGCGACCGAACCGAACCAATGCCTCGAGTTCGTTCACTGGAACAAATTCCACGTCAATGACTTCCTCTGCATCAGGAAAGTGCTTTCGTTGTGGGTTCAGGTGGCAACCGAGTGCAACGAAAAAATGGCAGCGGTTCGACATGATTGCTGGATTGGGATTGATCTGTCCGAGTGACAGGACGCGCTGGCTTGTAAAACCGGTTTCTTCCTCGAGCTCGCGCATCGCCGCGAGTGTGGGATCGCGTTCGTTGGGATCCATCACCCCGCCGGGGACTTCGAGAACCTCAGTGGCAGATCCGATGCGCGGCTGACGGATGAGTACGGCGCGGTTGTCGAGGGTCACGGGGAGTATGTTCACCCAGTCGCGACAAACGAGCCGATGCCACGGGTGCGCTACGGGACCCTTTTCCCCCGTCACGCGAAGTTCTTCGACTGTGAACGGATTTGTTTTGAGAACATCTGTCTTGCTGTCGATCTTTAGTCTCATGCGTGACCACCTTTGTATCGCAGTGCGTTGACGACTGCAGCGGCGGTCGTCTGCGCTGCCTTGGAAAAGTTCGCCTTCCACTCATCGTGTGCTGCTGGGCCGACTGAGTTTGTCGTGCACATGAGCACTGAAAAACTCCTTGCTGCGCGCTCAATCTCCGAAGCAACGCTGTAGAGCTCGAGGTTCTCCACAGCCGCTTGCGTTTTGCCGGTAGTGTTGAGGTTCAGATCGGGGACGATACGCGGCAGATCTGCGACTTTCGAAATCGCAGGTGAGCAGACGACCGTGCACCGAGGAATCTGCGAGAACGCCGGGTGTGGTTTCCGGCAGATATGGTCCGGGGCAGAATCCTTCACGGTATAGGCTTCACCGCGTCGGACGCAGGTTGGCTCCCAAAAAACGCGCTCCGTCAGATACACACTCGGTTGAGCGAACGGACCAAAGATACCGGCGGTCCCAACAAAGATCACGTCACGACCTTCTGCAAGTCGGGCAATTTCATTCGAAGAGCGCGCCGCATTCAGCGCGCCGATGCCACTGGGTGTGTAATCAAACTGGAGATCGGAGCCCGCCATTTTCAGTAACGGCTCAACTTCGAATCGAACTGCGGACACGACAAGAAACGCATTTCGACTACTTGAACCAGGGGCTCTGACTTCGTTGGCAACCTGCATCGTCCACCGGAGTCAGCTGCTGAGGTGAATCTGGGTGATCACGACCGGTTTTTTGCCGAGAACTGCCGAGAAATGCCTGCGCAACGTAACCCGGACTTCTTCGTTGATTGCATCGGAGTCGATCTTGCCAAGCTTCAGGAACTTCTCAACTCCCGTCATGATTCGCTGCACTGCATCCGCATGCCACTCATCGGTGTCGGTCCCCCACGGCAATTCGATTCCCTGGAGGAGAAGCACGGGATCGACGTCCCAGTCCTTGCGTTTGCGATTGAAGACACCGGAAACGAATGCTCCGCCGTTTTCACCGATGCGCAGGCGTTGCCTCAGGGTTTCGTAGGCAATCGGGAGGTAAGACTCGCCGTCGATGAACTCAAGCGGGACCTCTATCTGCCCGGCACGATCGAGTTTGCCGCGCACGGCATCCACCACATCACCGTTTTCGATGAGAAGTGTTTTGGACTTCGACAGTCCTGCTTCTGCGAGCAACGTTTGGTTCGCGTGCATATGCGTGAACGTACCGTGAATTGGCAAAAACATCTTCGGCTTGAGGCGCTTCATGAGCTCGAGGATTTCGCCGCGCCAGGCGTGCCCGCTCACGTGGATGCCTGGGTCCTCGCGCGTTGTGACGACTTTTCCGCCGGCCTTGTCGATCCAGCTCATCATCGTCTGCACGATGCGCTCATTTCCAGGGATGATGCGTGACGAGAAAACGACCGTATCGCCGTCCTTGATTTTGAAACCCTTGTGCTCACCGAGAGCGATGCGAATCATCGCCGAGCGAAACTCACCCTGGCTTCCCGTTGCGATGACGCAAAGTTTTCCACGGGGTACCTGACTCGCATTTTCTTCCTCAACGCGCAGACCGCGCGGCATCGTCCAAATTCCGGTTTCGCCGGCCGCGCTGATCGCATTGTCCACGCCGCGACCAAGGACGAGAAGCTTTCGCCCCTTTTCGACGCAGATATCTATGATGGATTTGATGCGCCAGAAATTGCTGGAAAACGTGGTGATAACCACCGCGCCCTTGGTGTCGTCGAATATTTTGCTCAGCGGCTTGATGACGGCCTTTTCGCTTGGTCCGAAGCCTTCACGTGTCGCATTCGTCGAGTCGGAAAGCATCAGATCGATGCCTTCCTTGCCGAGTTCAGACAAGTATTCGAGATCGACCTTTGGCTCGATGACCGGCGTGGGATCGATCCGGAAGTCTCCCGTGTGAAAGACCTTGAGTTTTGGCGTGCGAATCACGAGCGCGCACGACATCGGGATTGAGTGATTGACGTGCACATACTCGACGTCAAAGCCCTCAGCACGAATGTGATCACCCGGTTCAACAACCGTGATGGGGAAACGATCGCCGTAGCCGCGACGATTGAATTTCCCGCGGAGAAGCTCAGCCGTCCATGCTGTGCAATAGATCGGTGCCGGCCATCGTTCGATGACGTAGGGCATCGCGCCGATGTGGTCCTCGTGTCCATGGGTCAGGAAGTAGGCGAGGGGTCCGCCAGCCTGTTCAAACAGATCGTGAACGCCCGGGATCACGGCCTCCACGCCGAGCTTCATCGGATCTGGAAACATGACTCCGCAGTCGACGACGAACAAACGTTCGCGGTGCAGGTAAGCCGTCAAATTCATGCCGAACTCGCCACATCCGCCGAGTGGGATGATGCGAACGGCGTCAGAGTCCTGAGGAAAGATTTTAGCGATGGTCAAGTTTGGATCCCTTCAGGCCCTCACTATAGCCCAAATGGAGCCATCTGCATTGGGTTTTAGCCGCGGCGTGGGTTGAACTCGAACGGATAGCTGATTTCGACGCTTCCTCTTCTCGGTCTTGGAAAGCGCCACTTCGACATCTTTTCGCGGATGCAGCTCGCCATGTTTTGATCGGTGATTGTCGACGACACGAGGTTGATGTCCGAGATCATCCCTCGTGAATCGATTCGCCACCGCCACTCCATCACGCCGCGTGTGAGGTTGTTGCGACGAAGCGCGAGTTCAAAACACAGCTGTAGCTCGAATCGGTATTTTGCGATCGTCCGTTCAATGAGCGCAGGCTCGATCTCGCCGATAAGAGGTTCTCGAATCTTGGGAGCTTCGCGCGACTTTGTTGCTTTTCCGCCGTATTCAGATGCTTCGAGCTGAAAGAATTTTTCATCCGCGAGAAGGTAGTCGATTCCGCTCAGAAATGACGCATATTCGATACCTGCAGCGATCTCGATGCTGCCAGCCGGTGGACCTTCTTCACCGGCGGACCCTTGTGCCGCATTTGCCGTGATCTCTCTGCGATGGCGGGTCACTTCTGATTTTCGTGCGAGCCTTTCGCCAGCCGCGTACATGGCCTCCTCGTCCGTAAGCTCCGCGAACGGTCTGATCTTGGCCAATGCTTCGCGCGTCTCGTCGCTGACCAATTGGCGTGGCTTGCCGAGACTGCGGTACTCGTTGAAGTCGTATGGCTCGTCCTTCGGGAATGCGACGGTAATCTCTCGCCTGAGGGCGATCTGGTCGACCAGAGACTGGTTGTGAATTTCAATCTTGTCGATGACCCGACGAACGCTGTCGTCGATGCTTTCGCCGGAAACAGCCGGCAAGGATATCAGAGCTGTTCCGCGGCGTTCCAACTCGACGGTTTCAATTCTGCGTTGCTTGAGTTCTGCTTCGGCGATGAGCTGTTGCTGCTTTTCGTGGACCTGCGACCACGTATCGACCGAGGTGTCGTAGAGCATTTGCTCATCAACGCCCTTCCAGCCGAGCACCATGCCTATGAGCGAGCTGTAGTAGCTTGTGACGCTCGGGATAAAGCGCGTGCGATCGAGCGAGTCCTGAAGGGCTTCGGGAGCGTTACGAAGATTCGCCGGGTTGATGAAGGGAACCGTGTAGCTTTCGCTCAGCTCCGATGCGTCTTTTGGACGCCACGGTTTGGTTGCCGAGAGTGCACCGATGAAACCCCCGGCGACAACGATGGCAATCAGCACACCAAGGAACAGCCCTTTTGCGTCATGTCCGTCCTGAACGAGTAGCCCGACCAGACTTCCTCGATACGCGGGGTCAATCTTGGTCGGTCGAACAACCGTTTTCGGGGCAACCTTGACGAGCAGACGCAAATCGCCAAGGGCCAAACTTGCATAGTCACCCTTGCCAATCGGGATCTCCCGGTAGGAACGCTCCGTGCGTTCAACTTCCGTATGCTCGCCCCCCGAGACAACGAAGCCTTCCCATGGACGGTCAAGGACGATGAACGTCTTGCCCTTGCGACTCGTGACGACGACCATTGCGCCGGTGAGTGGATAGTTGGGAAGACTCAACGCCGCGCCCTCGGCGCTCGAGATCACGACGTCGGACGTATGCCCAAAGCGTCGAGTCGTTGCCGCGACAGGGATGCCGTTCTGGAGAACCTCCAGAGAGACGTCGAGTGCTGCTGTTTGAACCGTCTTTGCCAAGAGCCGTCCTCAGCGGATGTCTACTGATTCTCTTTCGTCGGATCCGAGTTCGTGTCCACATTCGCTGCGATGTCTTGTGTGCCTGAGAGATCAGTCTCAAAGCCGTAACGTGTCACCCCCGCGGCGGCGAGGGAGTACAGCAGCGGTCGAACGTGCAGGTACTTCAGATGCTGATCGGCGCGAATGATTACTTTAGTTTGCTTCAGGCGATAGTTGCCAGCGATCCCAGCCGAGAGCGCTTCAGAGCGAGTTCGTCCTCGAAGCCACGCATTGAATTCCTGATAGGCCTTGTCGTCGGTCGGTTGCTGCGGCACGCGAAACACCTGCCGATCGTTGGTGGTGATGACGACCTCTTCGCCAATCGGCGTGACCGAAATCCAGATGGCCGTGTCTTCCTGTAGGGGAGCTGGGAACACCAACGGAACGGCCGGGTTCCCGGCGCGCGAGTCGACTCCACGCATCACGAATGCGAGAAGTACAATCGAAGCGATGCCGCTGACCAGCACATGTGCCGGGATCCAGCTGGACTCAGCTCCGAGCCGATCTCGGACTCGATTGCACGCCTTTTGCCAGAGTTTCTCGCGCATTCCGTATTCCGTTTCCCCTTACAAGAGTCCCGCTGCGAGAACGACGCGTTGCATACTTTGTGACGCTCGAAGACCATCCATGACTTGAATAACGACCGGCATCGGGATTTCGCCACTCGGCGCAAATACAACGACACCGTCGGAACGAATCTGACTTTCACGCAGACGCTCGGCAAACCATCTGTCCATCGTCGAGACGAGAGTCTGCAGCTGCGGCTCCTGATCGACGTGCCGGATGATGAACTTCGATCTCGGATCACCAAAGTCTTCCGAGAAGGCCTTCATCTCCCCAAAATAGAACGCGTCTGCCGTCAGGAGTACCGTCGCTGTCGTGCGCTTCAATGCTGCAGCAAACTTCGGCGAGAAGCGGTGCCGTCCAGGATCCTCGAGCGGTACCCGTAGTACCGGCAATTCTGCCGACACCGCGCCATACGAACGCGACAACATGACAGCTCGCATGGAGCCGGTCAGTACGACGAACAGTCCGAGAACGGCGAGAATCCAGGCAGCCTGGGACCACCGATCCTCAAATAATCTCTTCTTCGTCCTTGATATCTTCGACTGTAGCTTCGTCGAAACTGTCATCGCCCCCTCCCTCGGGTTTCTGTTCTACTGCTGGAGCTGCTGCAGGCGCGGGTGCAGGAGCTGCTGCGGCCTCGGCAGGCGCCGCTGCGACGTAGGTTGCCGTTTCCGGAGGCACGAGGAGATTGGTGATCACGGCAACGCCGTGATGTACCCGCTCGGTCAGGCGCAGCGCCATGCCGCGCAGGACCTGATGCGAGAACAAGAGCAGCATGCATACGAGAATTCCCATCGCGGTTGGATTCAGTGCGCCAGCGATACCCTTGGCAAGGGTCGCCTGCTTTTTTGCTGTGTCGAGCACGTCGACCGTATGAAATGCAGCCCAAATTGAATCGATCGTTCCGAGAATGCCGACGAGCATGATGAGCGTTGCGAGCGCTGGAATGATTCCAAGTCTCGCCTCGATGCGCGGGAGGAACTCAATGGTTTCTTCCTCAATCGTCCCGCGTACCTTCGACGGATCCATCTCTGCCGTTTCGAGAGCGCGGAGCGCGATGCGCGGTAATGACACCTTGGAGGTGCTCTTGCACAGACTCATCGCCCGTTCCATGTCCTCGGCAGTAACCGCTTTGCGGAAGCTGGTCAGAAACTTTGTGAAATTAATGTTGAACGCGAACTGCAGCATGATCACGCGTTCAAACATCATCACCAGTGCGGCAAAACCGAGCACAAGGATGGCAATGACGTAGGCATTCCCTTGCTGAAAACTCGACGCAAGTTCACCCCACATGGAACCCTCCAGTTACAACCAGTTTCAAGTTACGGATGACCTTGGAGATTATAGCCGATTTCTGTGCCCGGAAGGGCCCGGGCCGCAGAGCGACAGCGAATAGGGGGTGAGGCCCATGATTTTGGCGGTCTAATGCGGAGATCTTTGTGAATGAACCAAACCCTAAGACTTTTTCCCGGGTTTTCGCGCGATGCGAACCGGAGCGCTCGTTTCTGGAGGATCGATGTCTCCAGATTTCGATTCGTCGGCCGGATCGGTTGGTAGCTTGTTGTTCTGCGTGCTGGTCTTTTGCGTCAACGTGCCTTTTTCATGTGCGCGGAAAAACGCTTTGAGAATTTCAGGATCGAAAAGATCGCGCTCATCTGCGAGTTTTGCCACGGCGTCATCCTGATCGAGAAACCCGGAGTAGGCGCGTCCGCTCACCATCGCATCAAAGGCGTCGGCGATTCCCACGATTCGTCCGAAAAACGGAATATCCTCTCCCGCGAGTCCATCCGGGTAACCCGTCCCGTCCCATTTTTCGTGGTGATGCTTGACCCCGGAAATGAAGCGCTGGGAGTTTGGCATGTGCGTGATGATGTCAGCGCCGATGGTTGGATGGAGCTTCATCTCTTCATATTCTTCCGCTGAGAGCATGGATGCTTTCTTCAGAATCGCGTCAGGGATTCCGATCTTTCCGATGTCGTGACACATGGAGCTGACGAGCAGCAGGCGCTTCAGATCTCGGTTCAGTTTCAGCTCATCGGCGATCGCCATGCTGTAGCGACTCACTCGCTCCGAATGTCCGTGCGTATAGGTGTCCTTCGCCTCAATCGTTGCGATCATGGTTTCGATCATGCCGACCATCCACGCGTCGAGTTCCCGCCGCAGGAGAAGGGCTTCGAAGGTGGGCGCACAGCGAGCGATCAACGCCTGAACCATCTCCAGTTCCTTCGGCGTGAATGTCTCTTTCGGGTTGTCCGATTCAATGTGGAGCACACAGATCGGCTCCTCGTTGTGGACCATTGGCAGAATCAGGCGCGATCTGCCGGATTGCGTGACACCCGGCGCCTGCGCCTGCAACAGAACACCCTGTCCGCGTGCAATCACATCTTCGAGTGAACGCTGGCTCAGAAGAAAAGGTTCCTTTTTTCGGAAATGCCGCGTTGCAGTCGGGACAAGTTGGCGATTGACGGCAACCCAGAGAAAAAACGCCGCGCGTGATGCAGAGGGAATGATTTGACCAATTGACTTGAGCAGAGTCTTTGCAGCTTCTTCGAGATCATGGCTCACGAGCACGTTGGAATGCAGATCAAAGATCTGTTTGACGGCCTTGATGTCGCTCGAAAGTTGATCGACGACGCTGATTTGATTCAGTCGAATCGGAGTGAACTTCTTTTCGCGCTGGGTCTTTGTTCCCATCTCGATCGGGCCGTTGAGTCCGAGATCCTCCGCCACGACCATGTCGAATTTCAGGATCTCACTTGCGATTTCGATGTCGGGTTCACTCGTGAGAAAGGCCATTTCCGTGACGCCGACAAGGATCTTGTCGCCGTTCTGGATGATGGCATTCAGGATCTTGTCGCCGTTGAGCCAGGTCCCGTTTCGGGATTCGAGGTCTTCAATCACGTAAAGGCGCCCACGTTTCTTGATGCGGACGTGAAAGCGCGAGACCTCCTCGTCATCGAGGACGATGTCATTTGACGAATCGCGCCCGATCGTCACCGGAAAGCGCACGAGTGGTACGCGCCCTCCAGCACCCGGCCCGCGTTCAAGAACGATCAGTGACATGGCCTCTCCAACCTGCACGGACTCCGTTCGGTATCGGCAACATGGCCTCGGAAATAAACCGGACAAATCGGAAGGTCGGTCGCCCCGGTGTCACTAAAGTTGACAGGGCCAACGCCGACAAGAGGTGCGGACCGCTCGGTTTCCAGCCTTGGCGTGCAGCGTTAACTGCCACGATGGAGGAGAACCTGAGCTTCGGGACGGAGATGAGTTATGGCAAAGCGATTTGGTCGGGTTTCAAAATTCGCATTCTTTGGCGTCTGGCTTGCGGGACTTGCCGGGATCGCGGTCTTCTGGCCGGCGCATGCCGACGTCAGTCAGCCGGGACTCCCGAAACTGGGCGAACGCTCCTACGTTCTCGACCCAGCGACGCGCTATGAGCCGGTGGCAATTGTCCCAGACCGCCCCGCAACGGTCCGATTTCTCCGCGACCCGGCTCGACCGGGGACCCCAGATCGTGCTCCCCCGCCGAAAGTTGAGATTCAGAGGCGCCTCAAGCGGGCCGCTCCCGTCGTCGCAAATCGCCCGGACGCACCCGGTCAACTTCGATTCCGGCGTCTTTCGGTGTCGGGAAGCCTCGTTGAGCCGCGGGTAAGATTCACCCGCGAGCCCCTGAAGGTCGGGCGAACAGATGAGCCCACGCGCAGGGACTTCATGGAACGTGTGTTCGATGCAGCCGAGCGCTAACCTCGCTGAACAACGGACTTTCGTTCCAGCCCTGCGGCGTGACGCGTAGCCCTGGTCCCCGCCGAAAAGAGAGCCTTTCCCGTTTCCGCCGGCCGCTGCAAGTTGCTGTTTAATTGTGGTGTACCCAACTTCGTAGCAACTCTTGGCTGGCCGGTCAATTAGTTTCCTTTCATCTTTCCAGGCGATAACTTTCGGCCAAATCGATGGTCCCCTGGCCACTTCAGACGTTGACGATTGTGAGATCTGCGGCTGACTATGCCTGACCGATTGTTCCTCGTCGGATGGAGTTTGTTTTCTTGCTCGCTGCCGTTAACGCGATTGATATCGATGCATTCCGCGCTGTTAATGCCGGGCTGAGCCATCCCATTTTGGATCC
>Ga0169931_10002819_pt1 | contig 28036 bp, 28 predicted proteins | sample Kivu_15m_20L_FD_129675 | JGI IMG/M metagenome (GOLD analysis project Ga0169931, IMG submission 129675) | Freshwater microbial communities from Lake Kivu, Western Province, Rwanda to study Microbial Dark Matter (Phase II) - Kivu_15m_20L... | ecosystem: Environmental > Aquatic > Freshwater > Lake...
TTAAAATGGTGGTTGGCAGTTAAATTTTCAGCTTTTTAGTCCGTTTTTAGTCCGTGTGAAGAGGAGGCTGTTTTTGTCAGAGAGGCTGAAACGCCCGTCTGGCGTCGAATTTACAATTGCTGTGCTCAAGGGCTCTGGGCTCTGGGCTCTGGGGGCAGGTCATTTATGACGCCATCGACAAGGCGGTTGTAATTGTCCAGGCATCCATCAACAGCAACAGCAGGGTAAACCCCAGCAAAATCAAGTACATCCAGGGCTGAGCCAGGGGTTTGATCGCCTGGGTGTCGATGCCGGTGTAGGCTTCGACGAGCCTCACCAGTCGGGCAAACCCCGCCACTCGCATGGGCAGCAGGTAGGCCCGCTGGTCGGCCCCCACAAAGTAGTAGACCAGGCCGCCCTGGCCTGTCGAGCGGGGTTTCAACGCCTGGGTTTCAGCCCAGGATAGGTGCCATGCCTCGCGAAACAACCAGCGAATCCACCGGGGATAGGTGACCTGAATGCCCTGGCTGTCGACCTCGACTCGCTGACCCAGCGCACCGTAGAGCCCCAGGGCACCCAGCCCAATCCCCACGGTTAGCAGCCTCGGCGATACCGAGGCCTGGGTCGCCTGGGCCAAAAAGGGTAAGGGCACCAGCAGGGCTAGGTACAGCAACAGCAGGGTGATGCGAATTAGGGGAGAAATAGGGAAAACGTCGCGATCGCCGGGTTCCGGAGCCAACGACAGGGAGAACGACAACTCAACCATGGGGCCTTTCATCGATAGAACTCTCATCGATAGAACAGGAGGAACTCCTAGGCCTAGGGCACTGGAGCACAGCTCGTCCTCTTCAAGGTAAATACTTTTGCACCACCTGCCAACCTGAAAGGCCTACGGCTACCAGGGCCAGGCCCAATACCCCGTTCAGCGAGACATGGAGCGATCGCGCCCAGGGGCGTTCTGGCCCAATCCGACTGGCACTCCAGGCCGATGCCAGCACTAAACCCACCACCGTTAGCCCAAACAGAAGATGTACCGAGTGCCCTAGGGTGCCATATTCCCCTAGGGTGCCGACGAGGCCGATGGTCAGCAGCGCTAAAACCAAAACCACGATCGTGGTGCCCAAGGCAATGTGTAGGGGACGCAGCCAGGCCGATCGCTCCTGGGTCTGGCGGCGGGTGTAAAACAGCACCCCACCGGTGATTGCCAGCAGCCCATACCCCACCAGTGTTAAACCCATGGACCAGGCGGCGATCCGCCACAGCCACAAAAATGAAGGTAGATTCACCGTCTCTCCTGACAATCACTGTCGGTATTTACCCAGTGACCCAGAGGATACAGGGAACCCGCCTCCCATACATCAGAAATTTTGAAAACCATCACGCAGGGTTTAAGACGCGCCACAGCCCTAAGATATAGGGATCAGCTCGCTGGAGAAGCCGCTAACGCTGCTGGGGGTTCATCTCGAACCTCGGTTAGGAGATTTGCCCCAAGCCCAGCGCTTGAGGCTGAATCAAAAACCTCCGTCTCCGGTATATCGACTTGCAAACGCTCACAAGGTATACTGTCTGACAAAATAGCACTGGCCATCATGCCCGTGTGAATTTCTAGGAGTGCCTTGGGAACAGTCTCAAAAAGCAATCGCTGTCCTGGAAACACAACTCGCTCAAAGTACCAATCGGGTACGTTTGTAATGCGAGCCACTTGAATTTTGCTGGTGGCGTTGACGTAGCAGCAGAGGATTTCACTCTGCCCGTCGGAGGGAAGGGGATCAAAAATTTGTGCCATTTGATGCATTACGGCAATACTGCAAGAATCACAGACAAAGCCTAACATCTTCCGATCCCCGGCTGTTGTAAAGGCGACTACCAACCCCCACCGCACCGTAATTATTTGCAATATTTAGACACAGTAGTTTAAAAACTACAAGATTTCGTTGCTGAGGATAGGTTTCGTTGAGCAAGTTTCTGTTCCCCGGTACACCTATGGTCTCAGCAGTTGTTAAAAAGCTTAACAACGCCTTGGTGTCAGTCGGCTATGTCCTGGAACCCTTTTCTCTCAAGGGTTCCAGGGCCTTGGAGCGATGGGTGCTGGCTGAGGCCATCGGCCTCAGCCGGAAAGACGTGGGAGGATTTGTCGGCTCTGGCCGCCCAGGGCAGAGGACGGTGCTATCGTAAAGATATATTTCAAGCCTGAGAAGCATGCCTCCTACAACCACCAGTCAGGCCCGTGTTCTCTACGTGCGGCTGCCCTGCAACCCCATCTTCCCCATTGGGGTGGTCTACCTTGCCGATCACGTTCATAAGCTGTTTCCCGATTTAGAGCAGTGCATCTTTGATCTGGGAGCGGTGCCACCCCTTGACTATGGTGCTGCTCTCGATCGCTGCATTGATGACTTTAAACCCACCCTAGTGGTGTTCTCCTGGCGAGACATTCAAATCTTTGCCCCGGTGGGGGGGCGTGGTGGTAACCCCCTGCAAAATGCCTTTGAATTTTTCTACGCCCGCAACCTATGGCTCAAGGCCCGGGGGGCCCTGGGCGGTCTGCGCATGGCGACGACCTACCTGGCGGAGCTGTGGCGCAACCAGGGTTTGATCAATCGGGGGCTGAAGCGGGCCCAGCGTCACTGTGCCGATGTCAAGCTGGTGGTGGGTGGCGGTGCGGTGAGCGTGTTCTATGAGCAGCTCAATAGCCGGTTGCCCCAGGGCACGATTATCTCCGTGGGCGAAGGGGAGATGCTGCTGGAGCGGCTGCTGCGGGGGCAAGATTTTTCGGATCAGCGCTGCTACGTTGTGGGAGAAACCACGCCGCGCGATCGCATGATCCATGAAGAGCCTGCCCCCCTCGAAAAAACCGCCTGCAACTACGACTATATCGAGGCTATCTGGCCCGAGTTTGACTACTATCTGCAAGACCAGGACTTCTACGTGGGTGTGCAGACTAAGCGGGGCTGTCCCCACAACTGCTGCTACTGCATCTACACCGTCGTAGAGGGCAAACAGGTACGCATCAACCCCGCCGAGGAGGTGGTGGCCGAAATGCAGCAGCTCTACCAACGGGGCGTGCGCAACTTCTGGTTTACCGATGCCCAGTTCATTCCCGCTCGCCGATTCATGCAGGATGCAGAAGAACTGCTGCAAAAGATTCTCGATGTCGGCATGACCGACATTCACTGGGCGGCCTACATTCGAGCCGACAACCTCACCCCTAATCTGTGCCGGCTGATGGTTGAAACGGGGATGAACTATTTTGAGATTGGCATCACCAGCGGCTCCCAGGAACTGGTTCGCAAAATGCGCATGGGCTATAACCTTCGCCTGGTGCTGCAAAACTGCAAAGATCTGAAGACCGCTGGGTTTAACGACCTCGTGTCGGTCAACTACTCCTTTAATGTGATCGACGAGCGGCCCGAAACCATTCGCCAGACCATCGCCTACCACCGGGCCCTAGAGGAGGTGTTTGGCCGCGACAAGGTGGAGCCAGCGATTTTCTTCATTGGCCTACAGCCCCACACCCACCTAGAGGAGTACGCCTTTGAGCAAAACATGCTCAAGCGCGACTACAACCCTCTGGATATTCACCTGCCCTGGGTGTCGAAAAAGCTGCTGTGGAACCCGGAACCCCTGGGATCATTCTTTGGGGAGGTCTGCCTGGAGGCTTGGCAGCGCAACCCCGATGACTTTGGCCGCGAAGTGATGGATATTCTCGAAGAGCGTCTGGGTCGTGCGCCCTTGGCCGAGGCTCTGAGCGCCCCCATCGAGGCTAACCACCGCCCTCTGGCTGCGTTATCATCCTGATTACCGGGGTTTGGGCCATCGATACTATAGAGGATTGCAATGCTGGAGTGGTCGATATTAAAGCAGTTGATGGATGGTCGTACTGGGTCAGGCACTACGCCCCTCAACTATGGCGTGTACTACAAAAACACCCTGGTCGCCCTCTGCCACGCCTTGGAAGATTGTATTTTGACCGCTGGCTCTGCTCCGCTGGTGATCACGGCCTTTCAGCGGGGTAACTGGTACCTGGAAGAGGCCGATCGCTACGGTGTGATCGCCACTAAGGCCCAGCAGATTGTGATCATGGCCGCCGCCGAGGCCGGCTTTCACGATCACCCCACGAGCCAGTGCGATAACGTGGCGCTGGTCAGCCTAGCCCAAGACGACCCGGTGGCTGAAGAATGGCACCTGATTATTTTTTCCCCCGACTACACGGCGATGGTGCTGTGCCAGGAGCTATCGGAGACTGACTATGGTAAAACCGGGGTGCCCGAGCATGACCTCGAGCGCAAGTTCTATGGACTGTGGACCTTTGACTCGGCCCTCGTGAGTCAAGCGATGGAACTGGCGATCGCCCATATCGGCCACTATAACCCCGCACTCCAGACCCAGCTGGCCAACCACCTAGCTACCCTGCGCCAGCAAAATCCTACCCTGCACAATGGTGAGTCGGCCGCCGTGAGCCACACCGTCACCCAGGTGGTGCATTACCTACAAACCAGCCGCAACGACCTGAAGGGCAACCTCGCCTTTAACCTGGCCGACGATCTCGACCATAATCTGTTTTCCAATGAGCTCCAGGCGTTTTTGCGCATGGCCCAGCTGGTTGACTTTAGCGACCCGGTCAACCCCATGGCCGCCAGCGAAGTGGTAGCTCTGCTTGAAATGATGGGTCAACTGCTTGACCTACCCGCTTGGCAACTCCAGCAGTTGAGCCTGGCGGGTATGCTCCACCGCATCGCCCCCGCCCCTGATTTGCCGACCCAGACTGACGCTGGGCCAAGTTGTCCCCTGGTGCCAGAAGTCCAGGCCCTGCGGCTAATGCCTCGCCTGCGGGCGGTGGCCGCCATTGTTGCCCACCAGGGCGAACGCTGGGATGGCAGTGGCTATCCCGCTGGTCTGGCGGGCGATGCGGTGCCCCTAGAATCGCGCCTGCTGGCCCTGGTGGCCGAATTTCAGCGGCGGGTGGCCGAGGCCCGCCACGGCGGTGCCACGGATCATCTGGCGGCCCTGGGCGCAGCCCTGGCGCTCTGCCAGGGTGAAGCTGGCCAGCGATGGGATCCTAAACTGGTCGAAATGCTTGGGCTGATGGTGATGGGTCTCCAGCAGGGCATGAACCTACCCACAATCCCCACTAAAATTACCTTGGGAGCGGGGTTACTCAATCCCGATCTAGACGACTACCTGGCTGTATTCCCATCCGATTCTCACCTGTTGCCCCACTAGCTGCCCCCTAACCTTGCCTGTGTCTACTGACTCTGCTGACATCACTGCCCTGCGATCGGGCAAACTGCGTCACTTGCCCGGTGCCGACCTGCAAGATGAAGATCTCTCCGGCCTTGACCTAGCAGGTATTTACCTGGCTGGGGCTAACCTGGTGGGGGCTAACCTGAGCCGCGTCTCGTTGATCAAGGCCCACCTAGAAGGGGCCAATCTCATGGGGGCCAGCCTGGTGGGTACCGACCTGCGGGCCAACCTGTGGGGCGCTAACCTGATGCAGTGCGACCTGACCGGGGCCGACCTGCGCGGGGCCAACCTGCGGGGGGCCAACCTCATGGGGGCGCGCCTGGAAGGGGTTAGCTTGGCGGGCGCTTTTTTGAGCGGCTGCAATTTAATGGGGGTCAACCTACAGGGGGTAGACCTGCGGGGCGTTGACCTGCGGGGGGCCAACCTCAGCGATACCAACCTGAAGGGAGCTGATCTCTGCCAAGCCGACTTGCAGGGAGCGCGGCTGGACAATGCCAACCTGGAAGAAGCTGACCTGCGCCAGGCCAACCTATCGGGGGCCTCGCTATCGGGCGCAAACTTGCTCTGCGCCGACCTCTCGGACACCCAGCTCAATGGCGTTAGCTTGACCGGAGCCTGCCTGATTGGCACCCACCTAGCGCAGTAGGGGGCGCAGAGCCTGCGCCCCCTACTGCGGTGAATACCCTGCGGGTACTGGGACGATGGATGCAGATGTTTACATATTTCGGTGTTCATCAATGAATGGGCTCTATGACCACATCGACCCCGCGCTTTCGATCCGCCCTCGCCCTGGGCCTGGGGGCCGCGATGCTCTCCGTTGCCTGCCAGCCGGTGTCTTCCGCCGATCCTGGCAACGCTGTGGATAAGATTGCCTTTGACCTCAGCACCCTGGATGACGACGGTCTTTATGGCCCCGCCGACGGCAAGCGCTCCCTCGACTATGAGTTTTGCATTCCCACGGGCGACGTCTATGCCCAGACGGTCAGCGCCATTGACCCGTCAGTGCAGTTCTTTCCTGACAGTCGAGGGCGGATGAACTGTGGGGCGGGTGAAGTGCTGGTGATCGGCAATACCCACCAGGCCAACTATCAAATTATTCTGATGGAGCTAGCCAACCTTGACTACATCGATCGCATCCAGCCTGTGTACTGGGAGTAAGGGTAAAGTTTACATTGTTTAATTTCTAAACAGCCCGTTGGCATCCGGGAGGGGTACGGGGCTCCCAGGGCCATACACTAGGAAAGAGCTGATCGGCGCGGGCGGTCGCCCTAGGATCGGTCTCCCCCCTCTGGAAAGATCCCTGGGGGAGATCCCTGGAGGAGATCATCGTGCTACGGCCGGTGTTGTCTGGGTTCAATCGTGAGGTCAATGAAGTTTCGCTCGTTTATTCGCCCCCTGGCCCTGGTCGCTGGACTGGTGCTGTTGGTGGGCTTGGGCCTGCTGGGGCGCTTGACCCTGAACACCCCTCTGTACTTGATTGAACAGGGCGGGCAGGCCCAGCCCCTGGCCCTGCAGTTTGTGCCTAAGCAAGCCCCGGTGGTGGCCTCGGTACTGGTGCGCCCCGATCGCCTCGCTGACCTGTGGGACTATTTGGCCCCTCCCCGGCTGCGTCAAGGCACCCACCGCGACCAGGCGCGCATTGAGCAGGTGCTGCTGGCCAACACCGGCCTCAGCTACAGCCGTGACCTTCAGCCCTGGCTGGGGGAAGAGGTGACCGCCGCGATGGTGACCCTCGACATCGACCAAAACCCAGCCAATGGCATCACCCCTGGGTACCTGGTTGCCCTAGCCTGTAACGATGCCCCAGCGGCCCAGGCGGCCCTGGAGCTGTACTGGCAAAATCGCGCGATCGCGGGAGATGCCCTCACCTTTGAAGATTTCTCTGGCAATCGGCTGATCTATACGCGGCCGGGAACTCAGCCAGGAACGCGGTTAGCCCCTCAGTCCGAGGGGGGGCAGCTGGCCACAGCCCTGGTTGCCAATCGATTTGTGCTAGCCGCTAACCACCCCGATGTGCTGCGCCAGGCGCTGACGGCGGCTCAGTCCACGGACCTCAACCTCCAGGCCGATCGGCGCTATAAAGCGGCCCTGGGAGAGCTGCCCCAGTCTCGGGTGGGGTTGTTGGCCCTCAACCTGCCCAGGGTGAGCCAATGGCTAAACGCCCCCGCCCGCGAAACTCCATCCCTAGCCCTGGATACCATCGGCAGCGCCGATGACCGCATTGACTGGGGTCTAACCTCTTGGCAGCTGACCCGCCAGGGCCTGGTGGGCCACACGGCGTTGCTGGCGGCCCAAGGGCATCGGCTCCACCCCCGGCTATCTGGGGCGGACGATTGGTCGGCGATCGCCCCCTACCTACCCGAGTCTTTGGCGGTGGCCGCGGTGGGAGCTGACCTAGCTACCCTGGGTCAGGGGTTCCAGCCGTTGCTGGCCCTAGTCACCTCGGGGGGGGCTGAAGACGGCTCTCCGCTGACCCGCCTCCTCGACCGGGCCTTGGGGCCGGGGGCGGCCGATCTGTTACAAACGGGGGTTGACCGCGCCTACGGTGTTGGTCTGGCGGCCCCCGCCGGAGCGGCCAGGCCAGACTGGCTGGTGGTGGCCCCCCAAAGCGATCGCCTGACGGAGACGTTAACCGCGTTGACCGCGCTAGCCCAGGGTCAGGGTTTGAGCGTCGGGCCGCTCGATCTCCAGGGCACCCCCACGATCGCCTGGACGCGCCTGGCGGTGCCCCTGGGCCGAGGTCAACAGCCGTTGCAGGTGGTCGCCGAAGTGGCTGGCCTCCAGGCCCAGGTCGATCGCTATGGGGTGCTGGCGGCTTCTCCAGCCACCCTAGACACCGTGATTAACCCTGAGATGCTCCCCCGGCGGGCACCCTCCTGGTGGGAACAGGCTGCCCAGGTGTCTACTTCCAGCACCGGCTATATCCACATCGACTGGCCCCAGGTCCAGGCTGGTTTGGTTGCCCAACGGCCCCAGTGGCGGCTGTGGGGTACGGCGGCGCAGCCCGCCCTCAAGCACCTGCGACAGATTACCCTGGTCAACGGCGATCGCAGCGACGCGATCCAGACGGGCAGTATTTTGATGCAGCTTAGTAACCAATGATGGGAATGCAGTGATGGCTATGGCAGACCTAGCACCGCCCCCGAACGGAATTGCGATCGCGCCCCTGCTGGCGAGTTACCTGGCGGGCAACCCGCTGACCGACGAACAGCAGCAGCAGCTTTTGGCTTGGGAGCTGGCTGACCCGCTGCGAGCCGCCGCCTGGGGCATTGACCCCAGCAACGGGATGACTAAGCTGCAAGACCGTCTGAACTGGCTGCAGGCCATGGCCCACCACCACAGCGCGTTGCCCTTACCCCCGGCCCCCATGGAGCGCTACCTGGAGCTGTACTGGCGTCTGTGGCTGCCCCTGGCCCTCACCCTTAAACAGGCTCGCGACGAACTGACAGTTCCCCTCATTCAGGGGGTGCTGGGGGGGCAGGGCACGGGCAAAACCACCCTCACCCATATTCTGCAGCACCTGCTGGGGGTCATGGGCTACAACGCCGCGGGTCTCTCCATTGACGATCTGTATAAAACCTATGCTGATCGCCGTGTGCTGGCCCAAACCGATCCTCGGTTGCGGTGGCGCGGGCCACCGGGTACCCACGACATCGAGCTGGGGTTGACCACCCTGGCCCAGGTGCGCTCGGCGGGACGGGGCGAAGCGGTGGCTCTACCTCGGTTTGACAAGTCCATGCATGGCGGCGAGGGCGATAGAACCGCCCCCGAATGGGTGCAAGATGTGGATATTTTGCTGTTTGAGGGCTGGTTTTTGGGTGCGCGACCGGTCGCCCCCACCCGGTTTGGCCAGACCTCTGCACCCCTTTTTCCTGGGCCCCCGCTCCCTGAGCCCATTATCACGGAGACCGATCGCCAGTTTGCCTGCGACATGAACACCCAATTGGCCACCTACCTACCCCTATGGGATGGTCTTGACCGGCTGATGGTGATCTGTCCGACCGACTACCGCATCAGCAAGCAGTGGCGCAAAGATGCCGAGCATCAGATGAAAGCCCAGGGCAGAACCGGCATGAGCGATGCCACCATTGATGAGTTTGTGGAGTATTTTTGGCGGGCTCTGCACCCAGAGCTCTTTATTGCTCCCCTCAAGCACGATGGCGAGCACGTTAATCTGGTGGTAGAAATCGACAGCGATCGTACTCCCACCGCCATCTATGCCCCGGCCTTGGCGATCCCTTAGCTGGAGCGTTCAGGGGTCTACCAGTTAACCCGTTCTAAATTCAGTTGTAGATCAAGGATAGTGATTTTTATTATGAGTTCTAACATTCAGGTTATTGAACCCGCTGGTATTTTAGACAGCACTAAAGCCGAAGTGTTTCGCCAAACCGTTGAGCAGTTGTTGAAAGACGGTGCTGAGGTGATTTTGGTCGATATGAAGGAGATCACGTTTATCGACAGCTCAGGGCTGGGCACCTTGGTGGTGCTCCTCAAAAACATGCGTGGCTTAAACCGAACTTTTTGCATTTGCTCCATCAATGACCAGGTGCGCATGCTATTTGAGCTCACCAGTATGGATCGGGTCTTTGATGTCTACGACGATCGCCAGGCCTTTGAGGCGGCCATGATGAAGGTGTCTTAGCTTTCTGGGTGCGCAACATCAGGGTTGAGGCGGCCAGGCTGGCCGCCTCAACCCCATATCCCCCTAGTCGAGGCTAAGCATCATCAGAGACATATCGTCGCTGGGGGTTTCCCCGGCCTGGAGCTGGATGATGGTGTCTAAAATGTGGTCTACGCCCTGCTCGCGCTTGGCCAAGGCCAGCAGATCCACAAAGGCGTCTAGCCCGATGTACTGCTCGTTCCGTTGCAGCACCTCGTAGAGGCCATCGCTAAAGAGGTAGAGGCTACTATTGGGGGGAAGATTGCAGCGCTGCCACTGGTACTTGGCGTCGGGCAGCATGCCCACGGGCATGCCAGGGGTCCGCAGGCGGGTGGTGGTTATCTTTTGGTCGGCATCGACGGACACCAGCACTGCGGGCGGATGTCCGGCGCTGGCGTAGAGCAGCTGACGGTTGACGCAGTTGAGTACGCCATACCAGATGGTGAAATATTTTTGATTTTGGTCGATCATCTGGAAGGTTTCGTTGAGCGCCCGCAGCACTTTCTCGGGGCGGTAAAAGCTAACGTCGGGCAGGGACTGCGATCGCAACACGTTGAGCACCGAGGTCGATAGCAGGGCCGACCCCAGCCCATGGCCCGATACATCCAGCAGATACATGGCCAGGTAGTCGGGGTCGAGCCAGTAGTAGTCGAAGCAGTCGCCACCGAGCTTCTGGGAGGGTAAAAACCGTGACTGAATGGGCACTCTGCCGGTTTGGTCGCTGGGCAGTAGCGATCGCACGTAGCCTTCGGCCTCGGCCATTTCGGCCTCCATCCGCTGCTTTTGCTGGCGCAGATCTTGGGTGAGCTGGTAGATCCGCAGCCCCGCCCGCACCCGAGCGTTAAGTTCGTTGATGTCGACGGGCTTGGAGAGCAGATCGTCGGCCCCCATCTCCAGCCCCTTCACCCGGTCGGCGGTACTGTATCGGGCCGTCAGCAGCAGCAGCGACGTGATCGACAGCAGCGGGTGACGCTTAATGGTCTGGCAGATGGCCAAGGCATTGGTGGTACCAGGCAGATTCCAGTCGCAGATAATCACTCCGGGCAGCAGCTTTTCGGCCATCGCCAGGCCCTCGATGCCGCTGCGCGCCGTGGCCAGGCTGTAACCCTGCTGCTTGAGGGCGCTGACCAAAAACTGCTTCGTGGCGGCATCGTGCTCAATGATGAGGATATCGATCATGCTGCGCTTCAGATCCAGGGGTAACCGTATCGGGGTGAGGGTTGCTAGAGAGGCTTGAATAGGGCTTGAATAGCCATCAGGGGGTTGCTCGGGCCCAGGCTAGCTGGTGGAATCTCACCTCCAGATTTAGCCTAATCCTATACCGCCGCATCAAGGGGCTTTGTGAAGATCCTGTGCGATCGCTGGCGCGATCGCTCGTTACGGGATCGGTCATCAGAACGGAGAAGAACGAACCGTGGCTCATCCCATGGACAGTATTCCCCAGGTTCCCTGATCCCAGACAACCTTTTATGAAAGGTAGGGGGAACTACTGCGATCCCTGTGGGAGTCTGTTAAACATAGTGGAGCCAACCCAGTGGGGTTGGCCTGGTGACGGACATGCTGGTGATCGATCCTGCGGTGATGGACAATCTGGTGATGGATACTTTGGTGATGGATACCTTGACCTGTTTGTTGCCCACGAGCTGCGTTGTGCCGGTGTATAAGTCGCCCAAAGACTACCCGACCTATCGCATTAGCCCCGGTGACACCAACCGTTTGGCTCTGGTGTTTGACCCCACCATTGCCAATATGTCGCTGACCTACTGCGTCGAAATCTTTGATGTTGGTGGCAAAACACCCCCCAATCGCCACCAGGTGGCGGTCGAAATGTTCTTTGTGCTGAAGGGCGAGGGCCGCGCCACCTGCGACGGCAAAAGCGTAGCCATTGGTGCTGGCGATAGCATTTTGGTACCCCCCAATGGGGTGCATGTGGTCGAGAATACTGGCCTGACCCGGCTCTACACCCTGTGCATTATGGTGCCCAACGAAGACTTTGCTGAGTTGATTCGCAGCGGCACCCCGGTCGAGCTGGATGATGAAGATCTGGCCGTGCTGGGGCGCTACGATGCCTCCCTGGCCTCTGCCCAATAACCCCTTGGCCAATAACCCCTTGGCCAATAACCCCTTGGCCGGTAACTCCGTGACTACGCCTCCTTACCCCGGCCCCTATGCCGTAGCGCCCAAACAAACCCTGGGCCTGGTTCTGCCCGCTGACCCAGGGTCTGAATCCACTGCCCCCGTTACCCTGGAGGCCGACGGCTACTATCCGGTGGGGGAGGGGCCGTTTCCGGTGCTGTTAATGCGGCAACCCTACGGCCGGGCGATCGCCTCCACCGTGGTCTATGCTCACCCTACCTGGTACGCCAGCCACGGCTACATTGTGGTGATCCAAGATGTGCGCGGTCGAGGCACCTCCGGCGGCGAGTTTGATCTGTTTCGCCACGAGGCCGCCGATGGCTACGCCACGGTGCAGTGGGCCGCCGGCCTGCCCCAGAGCAGCGGGGCGGTGGGCATGTATGGCTTTTCCTACCAGGGCATGACCCAGCTATATGCAGCGGCGACCCAACCGCCAGCCCTGAGGGCGATCGCCCCCGCCATGGTGGGCTACGATCTCTACGCCGACTGGGCCTACGAAAATGGGGCTCTGCCTCTGCAAATTGGCCTGGGTTGGGCGCTCCAGCTGGCCGCCGAAACCGCCCGGCGGCGGCAAGATGAGGTCGCCTACCAGGAACTATTTCGCGCCGCCCACGCCCTGCCCCTGGGGGAGGCCATTCCCGCGCGGCCCCAGGGGCTCAAGACCTACGCCCCCGACTCCTTCTTTCACCAGTGGCTCGACCATCCCCAGCCTGGCCCCTACTGGCAGGCGCTAACGCCGGATCTGACCGCTGTGAATCTGCCCATGCTGCATATCGGCGGCTGGTTTGACCCCTACCTGCGCGGCGATCTGCGCCTGTACCAGCAGATGATTCACCAAGGGACTGCTCCCCAAGCCCTGTGGATTGGCCCCTGGGGGCATCTGCCCTGGGGGCGTCGGGTGGGGGCCTTAGACTTTGGCCCCGAGGCCGACAGCTCGATCGACGGTCTGCAACTCCGCTGGTTTGATCGATTTCTAAAGCAAAATGTCCCAGCCCCAGAGACAGAGACAGAGACAGCCCCCGAGCCGCCGATCCATCTCTTTGTGATGGGGGTAAACCAGTGGCAGGGCTGCGATCGCTGGCCCACAGGCTCCGGCCAGACCCTGTACATCACCAGCACGGGTCTGGCGGGCCTGCGCCAGACCGATGGCATCCTCGGCCCGAGTCCTAAGGTTTCCGATGATGCCCCCTCCCCAGGAACCGACGTGATCGTGCATGATCCCTGGCGACCGGTGCCCTCCCTGGGGGGCCACTGTGGCCTGCCCCCCGGCCCCTTTGATCGGGCTCACCTCGACGGCCGCACCGACGTACTCACCTACACCAGCCCGACCCTAACTGCCGGGCTGGCGATGGTCGGCACTCCCACTGCGACCCTCTACTGCCAGGCCGATGCCCCTAGCTTTGACCTCAGCATCGTGTTGTCTGAGGTCTATGGCGACGGTCGAGTCATGCCCCTCACCCAGGGATACTGCCGGGTCAACCCTGACGAGACCTCCTCGATGCCCCAGGCGGTCACGTTTGCCCTCCAGCCCACCGCCTGCACCCTGGCCCCTGGCCATCGCCTGCGGCTGAGCGTGGCGGCGGCCTGCTTTCCGGCCTATGCCGTGAACAGCGGCACCGGGGCCAGGCCGGGCGATTGCCCACAAATTGACTATCGGATCATTACCGTGACCCTGAGCCATGGGCCCGATTACCCGTCCTGTGTGAGGTTGCCGGGGCTAGGGTCTAGGGGGTGAGATCCTGAGAGACGATCGCAAACGTAAAGAATAAAAAAAATCGGCTCCCCTGGGGAAGCCGATTAGGTGATACTAAATATCTACGTTGTTCTCTCAATCTGGAAGAAACCACAATAAGCAAGGCACCTTAGAACTAGTGCCGAGACTTTTGGTAATTTTTCCGCTGGAGGGCTCTCATCTCCTCCGTTTCTCATTGTAACAAGAAGTACAGATTTTCATTAACACAATCTCTGCTGGTTGTGTGTTGGTTTGATAACCTGAGCTAATGAGCAGATGTACTCAGTGGCGTCATTTTCCCTAGGCCGGGGCTGGTTCCAAGGGCTGAGGAGCTTCGACCTGCCGCTCGATTCGCCGGGGCTGACCCCAGATCACGGTCTCGTGTTTATAGATCACCATGCCGGGGAGGGCCCCTTTGGGCTTATAGACGTGGCGGGGTTGGGTATAGATCACCGGCACCTGGTCGGCCAGGCGGGCGCGGCTAAAGTAGGCGGCCAGGTCGGCGACGTACTGTAGATCCCGATCGCTGGGAGCCTGTCCTGCCTCTAGCCGCAGCAGCACATGGCTGCCGGGAATCTCCTGGGTGTGGAACCACAGGTCGTAGTCAGTGGCGACGGTGGAAATCAGTAGGTCATTTTGGCGATTGTTGCGGCCTACTAAAACAGGCTGCCCGTCGGGGGTGCGCAGGCGTCGGAACCCTTCGTCGCTGGCGTTGCGATCGGTGGGCCGATAGTCGGAAGCGGTCATGTAGCCCTGCTGAATCAACTCGTTGCGCATGTCGATTAGCGCGTCTAAGTCCGCCGGTTCATCGTAGTTAGGCAGGTGCCCGAGGGCCGCTTCGACCTGCTCCAGGTAGGCCAGTTCCCCCTGTACCGCCGCCAGCAGGGGCGCGACGGCATCTTTGGCGCGCCTGAGCTTTTGGTGCTGTTTGTAGAGGCGCTGGGCCTGTTGAATTGCGGTTTTATCGGGAGCAATGGGGATGGTGACGGGCTTACCACTGTCGAAATCGACGACGGTGAGAGCGGTCAGACCAGGCCGCCACTGGTGGCTGTAGGCCATTAGCAGGTCGGCCTGCTGGCGGTACTGATCGGCCTGGGCCGATTGGTCGAGGCGCTGCCCAAAGGTGCTGGCCTTGTGCCGCAGCTTGGCTAGCACCCCTTTGAGCCGTTGCTGCAGCTGATTTTTAACCCGATCAAACTGTTGCAGATTGAGCTCGCGGCCATAGTACTGGTTCAACAGGACGTGGATGTCTACCTCGGGAGCCCCCTTCTCCCAGGCGAGCAGGGTGTAACCGCCCTCGGCCCAGCCCGGCGAAAACTCCCCCTGCTCCAGGTCGATCAGCCAGCGCTGCCAGGCCTCAAAGAGGCGATTCCAGTCGGCCTGGGTGAGGGTGTCGGCGGCCTGGTCGGGGGCAAGTTGAGCGGCAATCAGCAGCGATCGCACCAGCGATGAGCTCAATCCCCCGTAGCTCTGCATCAGCATTTTCTTCAGGGTCGAGGGCACCAGGGTTACCCGCTCCTGCCAAGAGTCCTGGGGTTCTGACCGGCTGGGGAGCGTAGCCATCATCGCGGGGGGCAGCACGTAGGGATCGCCGGTTTGGATGGGGCGTACCCGCGATTGCTGGTCACTGACCTGGTGGGCCGCCGTGACAATCTGATTTTGGGCGTTGGCCAAAATCACGTTGCTGTACTTGCCCATAATTTCGACATACAGGTGCCACTGGGGCGGGTCGCCGGGGCGAGGGCCAAACTGGAGGTCAAGCACCCGTTCCCAGGGGGCCACTGGCGCGATCGCCACCAAGACTCCCTGGTGCAACTGGTGCTTGAGCTGCTGGCTAAAGGTAAAAGTGTCCTGACCTTTGGGGGGGGCCTCCCCCAGGTGCAGGCGCGCCGCCTGGGGATGCCATGAAATCGTCAGCCAGCCCCGCCGATCTAGAGTTCTGAGTGCTAGGGCCACCGTGGTGGTATCGAGCTGCACCACGGTCTCGCAGCGGGAGGGCACCCAGTCGGCCTGGAGGCTGTGGCACAGGGCCATCAGAGTGGTAAAATCAACCGGCTGCACGGCAAAATCCTTAGAGCTGAGACAAACTAAACGACATACCCGAGCAGGGGCATGGTTTTGTAGGGGCTAAAGATGTAGCCCAGGGAACGAAAACGCCAGAAATCTGAAATTTTGCCGGAAATTAACCCTCAGCCTGAGGGGGATTCGTTAGTATGGCAATAACTCCGTCCTAGGCCCAATTCTAGGCTCAATGGTCAACTACTGCCCCAGAATAGTCCTCAGCCTTTTGCCCGCCGAGAGGACCCTTGAGGGCAACCTTTGCCCTGATCCCAGAGTTCTCTATTATCGCCCCCTCATATTATGGACATCAAGCTCATTAATATCGGATTCGGTAATATCGTATCCGCAAACCGGGTGATTGCCATTGTCAGCCCCGAGTCAGCCCCGATTAAGCGCATCATTACCGATGCCCGCGAACGGGGGCAATTGGTCGATGCCACCTACGGTCGTCGCACCCGGGCTGTGATTATTACCGACTCTGGCCACACCATTTTGTCAGCCATTCAGCCTGAAACCGTTGCCCACCGATTCGTGAGTGGCAAAGATAGCGATGGCAAGAGCTAAATGAGTGGGCCGAATAGCCAGGAAGCAGGTTTTGAACTTTGAATTCCTTCCCTCCCCGGCCCTCCCCGCGCGCTCCCCAATCAACTTGGAATCAACTTGGTAGACTACGAGTAGGTTGTTTCCCCTAGTTGATCAATGCCCGTTGACCGTCCTGATTCCATCGAGAAAATTGTGGCCCGTTTTCAACAGGCCGAAGACCCTAAGCGCCGATACGAGCAGCTACTGTGGTTTGCTAAAAAGCTTGAGCCGCTGCCGGAGGAGTACAAAACCGCTGAGAATAAGGTACCGGGCTGTGTTTCTCAGGTGTTTGTGGTGGCCGACTTGGTCGATGGCAAAGTGCTGTACCAGGCCGACTCCGACGCTCAAATTACCAAGGGGCTGGTCGCTTTGTTGATCAAGGCGCTGAACGGCCTGACTCCGGCAGAAATTGTCCACCTCACCCCCGACTTTATTAAAGACACTCAGCTCGACGTCAGCCTGACTCCGTCGCGGGCCAATGGCTTTTACAACATATTCAAAACCATGCAGCAAAAGGCCGACATCCTGCTCAATGGGGCTGGGTCTGGCGCGGTGCTGCCTTGAGCGGGACTGTGCTGGCCTCGCTGGGATTCTTTCACCCAGCCCATCACCACTGTAAAATTTTGGTAGACTTTGGAGGCGATTCAGCTCCGGTTGACCGCGTCACCCTTTCTATGACACTGGTTGGGTCTATTTCATGAGCGAGTACAGTATTTTTACGTCAGAGTCAGTATCTGAGGGCCACCCCGACAAAATGGCCGACCAGATCTCTGATGCCGTTTTAGATGCCATTCTCAAAGAAGACCTCCATGCTCGGGTCGCTGTGGAAACCCTGGTCAAGACCGGCATGGCGGTAATTGCCGGGGAAGTCCGCACCAACACCTACGTCGATCTCGAAGACATCGTCCGCAATGTCATTTTGGGTATTGGCTACGATAGCTCTGACGTGGGCTTTGACGGGGCCTCCTGCGCCGTGCTGAATGCCATTGGCAAGCAGTCCTCTGATATCGCGGTGGGAGTCGATGCCGCCATTGACAAAGATCTGGGCGCTGGCGACCAGGGGCTGATGTTTGGCTACGCCACCAGCGAAACCGATACCCTGATGCCTGCCCCCATCTACTACGCTCACCGTCTGGTCGAACGGCAGGCCTATCTCCGGAAACACGGGGTGCTGCCCTGGCTGCGCCCCGACGCCAAGAGCCAGATTACCCTGCGCTACGAAAACCACCGACCCGTAGCGGTAGAGGCCGTGGTGCTCTCGACCCAGCACGACCCCGATATTTCCCAAGCCGATATCCGCGAAGCGGTGATGGAGGAAATCATTAAGCCGGTGCTGCCTGCCCCATGGCTCCATGCCGGGACTCAGTACCACATTAACCCCACTGGTCAGTTCATCATCGGGGGGCCTGTGGGTGACTGTGGTCTGACCGGGCGCAAAATCATTGTCGATACCTACGGCGGTATGGCTCGCCACGGCGGGGGTGCCTTCTCGGGCAAAGACCCCACCAAGGTCGATCGCTCGGCGGCCTATGCGGGTCGCTATGTCGCCAAAAACATTGTGGCGGCGGGCCTGGCCGGTCGCTGCGAGATTCAGGTTTCCTATGCGATCGGGGTCGCTCAACCCACGTCGATCTCCATCAATACCTTTGGCACGGGCAAACTGGCCGATGGGGCGATCGCGGCTCTCGTGCGTGAACACTTTGACCTGCGCCCCCAGGGACTGATCGACATGCTTGATCTGCGCCGCCCGATTTACCAACAAACGGCGGCCTACGGTCACTTTGGCCGTGAACAGCCTGACTTCACCTGGGAAAAAACCGATAAGGTTGACGCGCTCAGCGCTGCCCTATAGACCCAGGCCACGGTTGTGTTAGGTCGCCCAGTCTGGGCCTGATTACCTAACACAACCAGCCCCTAACCTAGGTGTTGATAATAGTGGTTTGGTGGGGTAAGGCTTCGGGAAGGTCGTAGGGTTTGCTGGTGGTGCTGTCGTTTTGGGTGCGCTGCTCTTCGGCTTTGCGGCGGTTCATCAACAGCTCTTGGAGGGGATCGCGTTTCTCCTCGAACATGTTGATCTGAATATTGGGCCCCGATCGCGCCAGGCGAATAATAATGCCGTCTTCTACCGGTGCTTCGGCAATGCGGCGACCCTCCAGGTAGGTACCGTTGGTGCCAATGCTCTTGACGACCCAGCCGGAGTCTAGGTGATGAACTTCGACATGGTACCGAGACACCACGGCGCTATAGAGAACGACGTGATTATCGGTGGAGCGACCGATACGAATCACGGGCTCTTGATCGAAGGACCAGCTTTGCACCGGAGTCTTGTGGAGCGGGTGGAGCAGCGAGAGGGTAATCACATTACTCAATCAAAAACGATCCCTGTAGGTTTTAATCGTAATCATAGAAGGGCCTGGCGGCGGCTGAGAGACGGTTGAAAAAGGACATCCGCTGATGAGCGGCGGGACTGTGGCTATCTCCTGGACTGTAGTCTCCTAGGATTTTGCCAGTCCTAGCTGGCCCTAGGGGTATAGAGTCAGACCTCCCCAGGCTGCTTCAACAACCCCTGACCTGGTTTTAGGCCTAGCGGTGGCAACTGTCAAAAAGAGCACCCAACTGTCGAGATACCTAACTGCTTAGATGATAATGCAGGTCGGTGCCAAATTAGAAGAGGTGTCAACCCCCCATCTTGAGACCTTTCACTCTATCTTTATGCAGGAATGGCTAGATCTAGGTCGCCCACAGCCTGGCGGTCGAGCAGCCACCGTAGCTCTCCCTGGGGTCTAACTAGGCGAGAGGGGTAGGCCAAATCATCGCCAGCGGGAGAAAAAACCTGGGCCAGGGCGGTTTGCTTGTCGGCCCCGGCCACCAAAAACATGACTCGGCGGCTGTGGTTGATCAGCGGGGCGGTAAAGGTAATGCGGGGGTCAGCCCCTTTATGGCCCACGGTAATCAGGCGATCGCCCACGGTGAGGGCCGCCGTGTGGGGAAATAGGGAGGCGGTGTGGCCGTCGTCCCCCATGCCCAGCAAAATCAGGTCAAACTGGGGTATCTGGTCGGGCGCAATTCCTTGCAGACTAGCGAATACGCTCTTTACCGTAGCTTCGTACTGGCTGGCCGAAACGGCTGGGTCTTCGTCTAGGGTCGGTGTAACCAGAATGTGATCGGACGGAATGGGTACCTGATCCAGCCAGGCGGCCTTGGCCATGCCAGCGTTGCTGTCGGGGTGGTCAACGGCGACGTAGCGTTCATCACCCCAAAAAATGTAGAGGTTTTCCCAGGGGAGATCGCGCTCAGCTAGGCCGCTGTAAAGGGGATTAGGGGTGCTGCCCCCGGCTAGGGCGAGGGTGCAGTAGCCGTGGTCGGCGACGGCGCTGTGGATGGCCTCCACCACCAGGGAGAGAGCCCGCTGCACCAGAGCGGGCTTGTCAGGCAAAATCTCAAGGGTTGGCGCAGGCATAGGCATATCCATGGGTAGTGGTCAGACGGGTAGTTTGAACGGGTTATCAACAACTGGTTGTCCAGGGCCTTTCCTAGAGCAGACTAGCCCAGTTCTTGCCCTAGGCGTATTTCATCTCATAGGATATCCTGACCAGGAACGCTGAACTCAGTCCAGAGGCTTTCCTTGTCCTCAGCTATCTGGCCAGAACCATGCTTTCAATACCGAGGGCAATACTGAGGGCAATACTGAGGGCAACGCCGAGGGCGCTAGGGTTCATTCTGTGGTTGACAAGCCGCCCAAAACCTTGAAAGCTTACATCTAGCGCCCTATCTTCTGCATAACCCGCTGGCCCCATGCAACTCACCCCCCAGGAAAAAGATAAGCTCCTGATTTTTACCGCCGCCCTAGTGGCAGAGCGTCGTAAGGATCGGGGGCTCAAGCTCAACTATCCGGAAGCCGTGGCCTACATTGCGGCGGCTATTCTAGAGGGAGCGCGCGACGGGCGCACTGTGGCTGATCTGATGAGCTATGGTACGACCCTGCTCAGCCGAGCCGATGTGATGGACGGCATAGCCGAGATGATCCACGAGGTGCAGGTGGAGGCTACCTTCCCCGATGGGAGCAAGTTAGTGACGGTTCACGAGCCAATTCGATAGGGTGATCCATGGCTGTTTCTGCCTCTAACCCGCTGCCGGGGGATATGTCCCTAGATCGTGCCACCCTTGAAGCCGTGCTGGGGTCTCTGGTGGCTCAGCTTGACTCCTACGTGTTTCCAGAGGTGGCGGAGAAAATTCAGGCCGACCTTGATCAACGGTGGTCGGCTGGGGGCTACGGCGATATGACCGGTGGGCAGCAGTTGGCGGATACGCTAACGGCTCAGCTCCAGCAGCTCAGCGGCGATCGCAACCTGCGGCTGCACTTTAGCCCCGCCCCCTTGCCCCACCTTGAGCCTGAGACAGCTCCCGATCGCGAGGAACTCGACCGTCAGTACCATGCCAGCCGCCGCCGCAATTTTGACCTGAACAAAATTGAGCGCCTCGGGGGCAACATTGGCTACATTCAGCTGTTTAGCTTTGAGCCGCCGGAGTTTGCTGGCGACGCCCTCGCCGCCGCGATGACCCTGGTGGCCCACACCGACGCCCTGATCCTTGACCTGCGCCACAACCAGGGGGGCTCACCAGCCACGGTGGCGCTGCTGTGCAGCTACCTGTTGCCCGCCCACCCCCCCGTTCACCTCAACGACCTGTATTGGAGCGAAACCGACGAGACCCACCAGTGGTGGACGGTGCCCTACGTCGCCGGGCAGCGCTACCTCAATCGACCGGTGTTCGTGCTCACCAGCCCCGCCACCTTTTCGGCGGCTGAGGAGTTCGCCTACAACCTACAGGCCCTGAAGCGAGCTACGGTGGTGGGTGAAACCACCCGAGGCGGGGCCAACCCAGGCCGGGGCTTTCGCCTCCACGACCACTTTTGGGTATTTATGCCGATGGGTCAGGCCATTAACCCGGTCACCGGGAGCAACTGGGATGGCACTGGTGTGCTCCCCGACGTGAAGGTGCCGACGGAAATTGCCCTCGAAACGGCCCATCTCATTCTGCTCAACCAGCTGCTAGAGGCTGGGGCCGAGGGCAGCGCCCGCCGCGAGCTGGAGGAAACCCTGCCCCGCGTCGAGCGATCGCTCCAGCAGCGGCGTCAAGACTTAATTGCCAACCTAGGAGGCCCGACATGATTCCCGGAGAACTGCTGCCCGCCGACGGCGAAATCGAGCTGAATGCCGGCAAAGAGACGGTGACGCTGACGGTGGCCAATACGGGCGATCGCCCCATTCAGGTCGGGTCTCACTTTCACTTTTTTGAGGTGAATGCGGCTCTCAGCTTCGATCGCGACCAGGCTCGTGGCTGGCGGCTGGATATTCCGGCTGGTACCGCTGTCCGGTTTGAGCCCGGTGATGAGCGCGATGTGACCCTCGTGCCCCTGGCCGGGGAGCGGCGTGTCTACGGGTTTAACGCCCAGATCGAAGGGGCGCTGTAGGTCTGCATGCCCACCCCTCGCCTGGTGATCATTGGCCTCGACTGCATGGCACCGGATTTGGTGTTTGACCAGTGGCGACAGGATTTGCCCAACCTCGCGCGCCTCATGGCCCAGGGCAGCTATGGCCGCCTCGAGAGCAGCATTCCCGCCATTACGGTGCCCGCCTGGAGCTGCATGATGACGGGGCGCGACCCCGGCGAACTGGGTATCTACGGGTTTCGGAATCGGCGCGATCGCGATTACCACTCCATGGCAATTTCCGACGGGCGGGCGGTCAAGTTTCCCCGCCTGTGGGATCTTTTGGGCGAGGCGGGGTGGACGGTGGCGGCCCTCAGCGTGCCGGGCACGTCGCCCCCCTATGCGGTCAATGGCTCCCTGGTGTCCTGCTTTCTCACCCCCAGCACCGAGGTGCCCTTCACCTATCCCCCCGAGCTGGGCGAGCAGATCAAAGCCTGGCTGCCCGACTTCATGATGGATGTGCCCAATTTTCGCTCCGACGAAAAAGATCGTATTCTCGACAACCTCTACAGCCTCTGCGACCAGCGATTTACCCTGACGGCCAAGCTGATCGAGCGCGATCGCCCCGACTTTCTCATGGTGGTGGATATGGGGGTAGACCGCCTCCACCACGCCTTCTGGAAGCCCATGGATCCACGCCATCCCCAGCATGAGCCCGACTCACCCTATGCCACCGCCATCCACGATTACTACGTGCATGTGGATCAGCGCGTGGGGGAGTTGCTGGGCGGTTGTGACCCCGAGACCGCTGTGCTGGTGGTGTCGGATCACGGGGCTCAGCCGCTGATGGGGGGCCTCTGCATCAACGAATGGCTGATCGCCAACGGCTACCTGACCCTCCAGGCCCCGCCCACCGAGGTGCTGCCCCTGGATCAGGTGGCGGTGGACTGGTCCCAGACCCAGGCCTGGGGGGCCGGGGGCTACTATGCCCGCATTTTTCTCAATGTCAAAGGGCGCGAGCCGGAGGGCACGGTGGCCATGGCCAACTACGAAGCCCTGCGGGACGAGCTGGCGACTAAACTCGCTCAGCTCACGGATCCTAGCGGCCATCCCCTGCCAGTGAAGGTGTTTAAACCCCAAGACATCTACCAAAAGGTGAGGGGTCGCGCCCCCGATCTGATCGTGTACTTTGACGATCTGGCCTGGCGATCGGTGGGCAGCGTCGGCATTAATGCCCTCCACACCGTCGGGAACGATACTGGCCCCGACGACGCCAACCATGCGCCCTTGGGGCTGATGATTTTTTACGACCCCCAGGCCCCCAGGGCGGGGCAGGTGATGGCTGGGGCGCAGCTCTACGACATTTTGCCAACCCTGCTGCATCGCTATGGGATCGAGGCTCCGCCGGGGCTACGGGGTAGGGTGCTCGAGGTTTAGCTCCCACCCTCTCCCGTTAGTTTCGACGGGGAGGCCACTGGCCCAGGCTGGTCAGCGTGCTCTTGGAGGTAAAGCAGGCGCGCCACCAGGGCCAAGAACCCAATACAGCCGGTGCACACAATCAGCAGCCACCAGGGCAGAAGGCGCATACCCTGGGCCTTGGCTAGCGGTACGACGAGAAACCATGCGATGCCCACGGCTAGCAGCAGGTCGAACCAAATTTGATTGCCCCACAGATCGCTGGTGTGTTCAGTCCAAAACCCAAGGGCACCCTCAGCCATGACCGTCTGAACTGAAAAGAGCAGAAAGGCTAGGGATAAAGCTGCGGGAAGCAGCCAACCGTTCTTCACAGGTGTGCCGTCGCCATAGAGAATGCGCGCCGTGACGAGTAAAAAGAGCGCGGCCGCTCCCGCAGGTGCCAGGGAGGTTAGTTGCATAGACGTTACTCCAAGCCTAATGAAACCGTTAATGATGCCGTTGTGTCGAGAGTTTAGGATGGCCGTACCATGGGCGCCATTACCTCAGAGGTAATGGGAAATCCCTGGCTACCGTGCTCCGATGGGGCTGAAAACGATGGCGCTGGCCAGATAGCCCTAAATGGCCTCAGATGGCCCCAAATGTCCCCAGATAGCTGTTGAATCTCCACTCGCAAGGCGCTCGTGGTACAAAATAAGCACCTGCTATGCTGGTCACTATCAGGTTGCTGGTCTTGATCAGAATGTTCCAACTCATGACTCATCCAGGATTTTGGTGTAACAGACTCACTGGGCTGAGTTCAGCGTCCTTGGCCGGGATACTTGGACGGGATCTTTACGAGCTGGAATACTCTCAGCGATGCACTAGACTGACCTGGGTCGATCGCACTCCTGTCGGACTGGAATGATGCAAATTCTCCACGGCACCTGGATACCTCAACCTTCCGGAGACTTCGTGCAAACCGGGGCCTTTTGCCTGTGGGTAGAAACCGAGGTCAAAAGTCGCCGCCACCGGTCGGCCCAGACCCATCCCCACCATTTGCCCCAGCCCGATTTGTTGCCGCTGCTAACCGATGAATTGGGCCTTAAACCGCCGAGCTATCCCAAGCTGGATGAGTTTATTGCGCCTCGCCACCTGCTGCTGCCCACCGCAGACGACCAGCCGTTGCCCTCCCTGGAGCTATCTCGCTACCTGGAGGTGGAAACCCCCGATCGCTTCGACTGGCAATACTGGCAGGTCGATGGCTACCAGCTTCCCCTGCTGGCTGACGTCATTAGCGTGCTGAATAATCTACACTTTCTCGCCGTCCACAACCTGGCGGAGGTGCAACTGGGAGCCGATCTCCTGTTTTGGTACCACTACACCCAGGCCTTCAAGCCGGTGCTTCTGCGCGATCAGTACATTCCGGCCCTGAAGTATCGGCAGATCCAAGCTCCCCAGGCCTCCACCCGGCGCAAGGCCGCAGGGACCAAGGCCACCGCCCAACCGCCCGCTGCTAAGTCACCATCAGAACCAGGGTTTGAGATTTACCCGGCTTGGGAGATCATTGGCGATCGCTACAACGACCTGGTTCAAACCTACGTAGACTACATGCCGCTGCTCTGCGTCGCCGGGTTTACCGAACGGCCCCCAACGCCGACCTTCTACGATCGCGCCACCCTGCTGCGCCACTTTTCTGAGTGCTTCTTAAACGACCTGGTGCGGGGTACCAACAGTCCCCAGAGCTATCTCAACACCATTGCCAATACCCTCATCCACGACTGCTTGCAGGGGGATCTCACGGTTCCTGGCCAGCGGGCGGCGGATCTGGAGCGGTACCAGCAGTGGCAGGGATGGCGCGATCGCATCAGCCGTTCTGAAACTGCTGCCCCCTTCTACATTGGTTTCCGGCTGGAGGAACCGGCCACCCCCGAAGCAGCCTGGCACATCCAATTCCTGGTTGCGCCTAAGCATGATCCCTCCTTACAGATTGCCCTAGAAGACTTTTGGCCACTGCGGGGCCAAAAAGAAGCCCAACTCCGCCAGCACCTCGGCGACAACTTTGAGCAGTATTTGCTCATGAACCTGGGCTACGCCGCCCGCATCTACCCCCAGTTCTGGGATGGCTTGGAAACCGATCAGCCGGTGGGCATTGCCGTCAACTTAGACACCGCCTTCACCTTTCTGAAAGAATCGGCCTGGGTGCTAGAAGACGCGGGCTACAAAGTCATCGTCCCCGCCTGGTGGACGCCCAAGGGCCGGCAGCGGGCCAAGGTGCGGTTGCGGGCCAAGGGCAAATCGGCGGGCGGCAGCGACAAATCCAAGGGCTACTTTTCCTACGACACCCTGGTGCAATACCAGTACGACCTGTCCATTGGCGACCAGCCCGTCACCCAGGACGAATGGCAGCAGTTGGTCAACGCCAAGTCGCCCCTGGTTAAGTTTCGTGGCCAGTGGATGGAGCTAGACCAGGACAAAATGCAGCAAATGCTGACGTTTTGGCAGCAACAGCAGGCCGAAAATCCAGAAATGAGCCTGCTCGACTTTATGCGCCTGACCAGTGGCGATGATGACAGCCTGGAGGTCGACTTTGATCGCGATGACGCCTTGACCACCATGCTCACCCAGCTCAACGACAAGAGCTGTCTGGCCCTCACCCCCGACCCGGCTCAGCTCCAGGGCCATCTGCGCGACTACCAAAAGCGGGGCCTCTCCTGGCTGCACTATCTGGAAAATCTCGGCCTCAATGGCTGTTTAGCCGATGACATGGGCCTGGGCAAAACCATTCAGGTGATCGCCCGCCTGGTGCAGGAGCGGGAAGAATCCGCCCAGCATGGGGGGCTGCGCATTCCCCCCACCCTGTTGATTGCGCCCACCTCCGTGGTGGGTAACTGGTACCACGAGCTGCACAAGTTTGCCCCCCACCTGAGGGCGGTGGTGCATCATGGGGGCGATCGCAGCCCAGACGCCAAAGCCTTCAAAGCTATCTGCCGCGACCACGATGTGGTGATCACCTCCTTCACCCTGGCCCGCAAAGATGCCAAGCTGCTGGAGGGCGTCACCTGGCACCGCATCGTGCTGGACGAGGCCCAGAACATCAAAAACCCCAAAACCGCCCAGACCAAGGCCATTCTCAAGCTCAACGCCAACCACCGCCTGGCCCTCACCGGCACCCCGGTGGAAAACCGCCTGATGGATCTGTGGTCGATTTTTAATTTCCTAAATCCGGGCTATTTGGGTAACCAGACCCAGTTTCGCAAGCAGTTCGAGCTGCCGATCCAAAAGGAAAACAGCCCGGCCCGTTCCGCCACCCTCAAAAAGCTGGTGGAGCCCTTCATTCTGCGACGGCTCAAAACCGACCAATCGATTATCAAAGACCTGCCCGACAAGGTGGAGCAAAAGCTGTTCTGCAACCTCACCCCCGAGCAAGCCTCCCTCTACGAAGCGGTGCTCAAGGATGTCACTGAGCAGCTCGAAACCAGCGATGGCATTCAGCGCCAGGGGTTGATTTTGGCGACCCTGACTAAGCTGAAGCAAATCTGCAACCACCCCCGTCAGTTTTTGCAGGATGAGAGCGAATTCACCCCCGAGCGATCGCACAAGCTCAGCCGCCTGCTGGAAATGCTCGACGAAGTGGTGGCCGCCGGGGAGAGCGCACTGGTCTTTAGCCAGTTCCGCGAAATTGGCGACGCCCTAGAGCGCTACCTGCGGCATACCTGCCACTACAACACCTACTACATCCACGGCGGCACCAACCGCAAAAAACGTGAGCAGATGATCGCCGAATTTCAAGACCCCGACACCGAACCCGCGATCTTTGTGCTGTCCCTGAAGGCGGCGGGGGTGGGCATTACCCTCACCCAGGCCAACCATGTTTTCCACTTCGATCGCTGGTGGAACCCCGCCGTAGAAGACCAGGCTACCGATCGCGCCTTCCGCATTGGCCAAAAGAAGAATGTCTTCGTCCACAAGTTTGTCGCCATGGGCACCCTGGAGGAGCGCATCGACCAGATGATCGAGGACAAGAAAAAGCTGGCGGGGGCGATCGTCGGAGCCGACGAGTCCTGGCTGACGGAGCTCGACAACGACGCTTTTAAACAACTGATCGCCCTCAACAAGAGCGCCATTATGGATTGATGCCCTGAATATCTTCCATAATTGAAGCAGCACCGTCATGCCAGAGGGATATTGTGAACCTTGAACAAGCCTTGCTAGAGCAGGTACGCTCACTCAACCCGGCACAGCAGCAAGCTGTTTTAGACTTTGCTGCATTCCTCAGGCAGAAGGTACCAATGGCTCTCAACGAGCCTAAACCTGGACTGCACAAAGACATTCCCTACTGGATGGCTGACGATTTTGATGCCCCCCTGCCAGACGAGTTTTGGCTGGCAGAATCATGAAACTCCTCCTCGACACGGGAATTATCAATAACAGTGGTTTTACAATAAAAGAACAATGGAGGCATCAATATCGCAGAACAGAGTTCCAATTCGCCTTTCAGATGAGCGATGGAGCCATATTGTTCGGAGACATCCAGAAATGGACGGCTCCCAGAGCCTCGTTGCTGAGACAATCGCTGAACCCGATTTTATTCAAGCCGGTGACTCCGGTGAACTTCTCGCTATTCGACTCTATGAGACAACTCAGCTAGGACGTAAATATGTTGTAGTTGCCTATCGAGAAATTAGTGACACCGATGGTCAGGGTAATCGCATCTAATTTGGTATAGACAAAAACAGACATATCCAAATCCATATGGGTCAAGAGCTTGAAAATGCCCAAATTTAGAAAAAATTAGACTCAGATCCACAGGAGGCTACAA
>Ga0169931_10002820_pt1 | contig 28034 bp, 34 predicted proteins | sample Kivu_15m_20L_FD_129675 | JGI IMG/M metagenome (GOLD analysis project Ga0169931, IMG submission 129675) | Freshwater microbial communities from Lake Kivu, Western Province, Rwanda to study Microbial Dark Matter (Phase II) - Kivu_15m_20L... | ecosystem: Environmental > Aquatic > Freshwater > Lake...
GTAAAAGACTAAATTATACACGGTTGGCAGAGTTTCGAAGGGTTCGTAGCTCAGCCAGGTAGAGTACCGGACTTTTAATCCGGCTGTCCGGGGTCCGAATCCCCGCGAACCCGCTACAATAACGACGCAATTTTTGCTGAGAGGCTCCTCAGTGAGGAGGCCACCTCGCCTGCCCTTTTTGTAGTTCCAGACCTGTAGGCAAGTGCCTTTGACCTTCTGTCCGAAACCATCCTTTTCTGCTCCGAAAACCCTGCCGACCCTCTCGAGGTCCTGTTTTTGAGGGAGGCGTCTGCACTTATTGAAGATATTATCTTTAGAAGTCTTTTTGGATCGGCGTCCTTTGTCGATCTTTTAATCTCAGAGAGGCCAAGGCCGGAGATGGGCTTGTTGGAGTTGTGAGCAGTCTGCACAAGCTGCCCCACCACCTTGTGGGCAACCCTGAATGGCATCCCCTCGTTCACAAGCGCCTCCGCAACGTCGAGTGCCGCAAGGTGACCGGAGTTTGCAGCCCTCCTCATCCTCTGTTCGTTTACCTTGAGCGTTGCAAACATGGAATTCAAAACCACCAGTGCCAGTATCGCCGTCTTTGATGTGGAGAACACGGACGGCTTTACCTCCTGCAGGTCCCTGCCGTATCCTGAGGCAAGCCCCTTGACCGTGGCAAGCACCGCGACCAGGTTCCCAATCACCCTTGCTGTCTTGCCCCTTGTAAGCTCCAGTATGTCGGGGTTCTTTTTTTGCGGCATCACGCTTGATGGTGACGAAAATCTGTCAGACAGCTCGACAAACGAAAACTCCGAAGTGGACCATATTATTAGATCCTCTGCAATCCTGGAAAGGTTCGTCATGAGTATGGCAACATCGCCCACATATTCGGCCACAACGTCGCGGCTGCTTGTAGCATCTATAGAGTTCTCAACTATTCCCTTGAAACCCAGCATTTTTGCAGTGCTACCCCTGTCAATTGGAATGCTTGTTCCCCCGACCGGGCCTGCCCCGAGCGGCGACTCGTTAATCCGCCCATACGCGGCATACAGCCTGTCAAGGTCCCGGAAAAGTGAGTCCACGTAAGATAGCAGATAGTGCGAGAACGTTCCAATCTGAGCCTGCTGCAGGTGCGTGTAAAGCGGCATCGGCGTCTTTGTGTGTTTTTCTGCCATACCCGCCAGTGTCTCTATCAGGTCGAGTATTGCTTTGCAGAGGGCGTTTATATCGTCACGAATCTTCATTCGCAGATCCAGTGCCACCTGATCGTTTCGTGATCTCGCAGTGTGCATCTTTCCGCCTGCCTTTATGCCGATTTTCTTTACAACCATCGCCTCAATTAGCTCGTGAATGTCCTCCGCATCAGAAGCGATGAGCTTTTCTTTTTTTATTTTTTCAAGCGCGAAGAGAATTTTTTTTACCTCGCCCCTGCTCAGAATCTTGCTTTCATACAGCATTATTGCGTGAGCCTGGCTGCCGATTATATCATAAGACGCAATTTCGGAATCATCACTCAACGAAGAAACATAGTCTAGTGTAAACCTGTCAAGATTCTGATCAAGACGCGATCTATACATCAAACTAGGGATTATAATGGTTATATATAGCATAGACGATTTGTCGTTTATGACTCAGGATTTACAAGAGTTGAGAAGAAAGATCTTCGATGAGCTGTCGGGAATAGTTGATCCTGAAATAAACACATCAATAACAGACCTTGAGCTTGTCGACAATGTTGACATCGAAGGCTCCAACGTCAAGGTGGACCTGCACCTTACCAGCCCGTTCTGTCCTGCAGTGTTTGGTTTTAAGATTGCGCAAGACGTTCATGACAATCTATTGAAGGTCGAGGGAATCGACGATGTCAAGGTAAACGTCTCCAACCACTTTATGGCAGAACAGATAAACAATCAGGTAAACAACAGCCCGAATCCCAAAAAATCCAGTTAGGGTCTCTACTTTCTGAATCCCAAAAGATACCCGCGCAAAAGCTGTATTCCCATGGCAGGATCCACGCCCTTTGGGCACACCTGGCTGCAGGAGCCGGCAAAGTGGCATCGCCATATTCCGTGCGACTCGTCGATGACCTTTAGCCGCTTATCCTTTCCCTTGTCGCGGCTGTCCGCCACGTAACGATAAGCCTGCGCCAGAGCCTGCGGGCCAAGAAATGACGAGTCAGTGGCCATCGTAGGGCATGCCGAGTTGCACAGGCCGCACTTGATGCAGTTCGCAAACTGGATGTATTCCTCAAGCTGCTCAGGGGTCTGCGAAAACTCCTTTGTCGGAGACGTAATCTCAGAGTCATCGCGCACCATGTACGGCACCACCTTCCTATGCTTTGAGATTAGAGTGCTCAAGTCAACTACCAGATCCCTTACTATAGGATAGTTCTTCATCGGCTCGACAGTTATCACGTCCGACTTGATCTCAGAGATCTTTGTAAAGCAAGCAAGCCTTGGTCTTCCGTTAATCATCATTCCGCAAGAGCCACATGAGGCCTGCCTGCAGGAATACCTTACCGCCACAGAGTGGTCAAGGTGCTTTTTTACATCAAGTATTGCGTCAAGAACGGTGGTCCACCTCTCGTACGGCACCTTGAATTCGGCAAACTTTGCCTCTTCATCGTGCTCTGGGTTGTACTTGGCAATTTTGAGTGTGATTACGTTTGATGACGATATCTCAGTTGATGAGACTTCCTGCGCCATTTTTTGTTCCTCGCTCATCTAGGCCATCCCCATGCTTGCCATCAATATAGTCCTTGAACCGTATGCAATAAGTACTGCCATTGCCGCAATGCACCCGTACGTGACTGCCCGCTCGTACGATCGCCCCTGCTTTAGCTCCAGCAGTATAACCCTGAGTCCGTTGAATCCGTGCACAGACAGCAGCACCAGAATCAGCTCCAGCATTATGGCGTATGGGATAAACTGATAGTTTGCAAGAACATTCTCGTATTGCAGCGACTCTGTATAGTCCATCATCGTTATCCTAAACAGGATGTGCACTGCCACAAGCGCCACAGCGCCAAGTGCCGTGCCATAGTGGATTTTCATTATTATGCTTTCACGCATCTTATTCACCAAACAGTACCGATATTCCGTACATCATTGCGAGCGCGGCAAGCCCGATTGACGCGTAAATGCAAAGCTTGTGCATGCTGTTCTGTGACGCCGGCGCGTAAGGATAGTCCGGCCTTGAGGGCTTGCCCACGCCAACTCCGCCGTGGCCCAGCATCACCCGTATTCCGTTTGCCGTGTGGAATACGCACATTCCTATTACAAGCGTCAAAAGCACGTGACCCTCGGTGGTTTGCGTCATCTCCAGCATCGCATCCCACGCATCCTTTCCGTTCAGGAGTGAACTGGTCTCATAGATGTGTCCTATAAAATATGCAAGAAGCCCAAGCCCCGTGATTCTCATCAGCCAATAGGCAAAACGTTCTATGCCGTACCGGCCTGGATTTGCCATCCCCTTGATTCCTTCCTTGTTTTCGTTTCGTTTCAATTAGTACTTCCTCTCCACCGGCTGGTATCTTGTTATTGTTACTGGATGCTTTTTCATAATTGGACCTTTTGGATCATAGTATGCAAGCGTGTGGTGTAAAAAGTTTGCATCGTCCCTCTGCGGATAATCAAGCCTTGCGTGCGAGCCGCGCGACTCTTTTCTGTTTATCGCCCCAATCAGCACCACCTCGGCGACCCTGAACATAGAATCAAGCTCCATCACGTTGCTAAAGTTGGTGTTGTATTCCTTGGACTTGTCGTCAACATGCTTCCAGGTCTTTGCCCTGAGGTCTTGCAGTCGTTTTAGTCCCTCCACAAGGTCTGTCTCTGTTCTAAACACATACGCCTTGTCGTTCATTATATCGGTAAGCTCCTGCCTTACCTCGTACGGGTTGTATTCCCCCTGGCCGCGGAATATACCGTCATAAATCCTCTTTTCCTCAAGCGTTACAAGGTGGTGCGGAAACTGCGAAGAGGCCTTTGCGTCCATCGCGTACCTGGCTGCAAGCTCACCGGTTATCTTTCCCCACACTATGCACTCCGAGGTAGAATTTGCCCCCAGCCTGTTTGCGCCGTGAACGCTGTTGCATGCTGCCTCGCCTGCGGCCCACACTCCCTTCAGTTCGGTCGCCCCGTCAATGTTGGTGTGTATGCCACCCATCATGTAATGGCAGACGGGCCTGATATCAAGAGGCTCCTGAGACGGATCTATTCCCGAAAACTTGATGCTAATCTCGCGTATGGCCCCCAGTTTCTCGCGTATCACCGCATCGCCGACATGGCGCAGGTCAAGCTTCATGCAGTCAACGCCTGTCTCGTGTTTGAACCCCCGCCCCTCTCTGATCTCAGACATCATGGCGCGGGACACGATGTCCCTTGGAGCAAGCTCCATTTTGCCTGCCGCGTATCTTTTCATAAATCGCTCGCCGTCCTTGTTTATCAGATATCCGCCTTCGCCCCTTGCCCCCTCCGTAATCAATATTCCAGAAGGCAGTATTCCGGTGGGGTGGAACTGGACAAATTCCATGTCCTTTAGCGCAAGCCCTGCGCGGAATGCCATGTCAAGCCCGTCAGGAGTGGAAGACAGTGCGTATGTCGAAAAGCTGTAGATTCTCCCGGCGCCGCCGGTCGCTATTATCAACGACTTTGCCTTTATCGCATAAAACGTTCCGCTTGACAGCTCAATACCTGTCACCCCGAGGAACTGCTGGCCGTCGTGAATGATGCTCGTTATGAACCACTCGTTTAGAAACTCTATATTGTCAAACTTTTGGCACGTATCGTAGAGCGTCTGCATCTCAAAGAACCCCACCTTGTCAGACGCATACGTCGCCCTCGGAAAGCTATAGCCTCCAAAATTCCTCTGCCCTATCCTCCCATCCTTTCGTCGCGACCAAGGCATTCCCCAGTGCTCAAGCTGGTACACCTCGCGCGGCATCTCCTTGCACAGCCTCTCCGCCACATCCTGATCCGCCAAAAAGTCGCTACCTTTCACAGTGTCGTAAATGTGCGACTCTATAGTGTCTCCATCCTCCTCGAACAAGACCGCGGCCGTGCCGCCCTCCGCAGATACAGAATGAGAACGCATGACCTGAACCTTTGATACTACCCCAATCTTGATTGATGTGCTTACCTTGGCAGCCTCTATTGCTGCCCTCAATCCGGCAAGACCGGAGCCCACGATTATCAGATCATACTCTAAAGAATCCACCATGGCTACCAACAACTGCGAAAAATCGGTTAAATATGTGTTGAAGATCAAAATTCCAAACCCTTCCCGGACAATGCTTATATTTATCGCTAGCGATACAACCGCATGACGGCGGAGTGGCTTCAGCGCGTTGCAAGCTCTATACCGCGCGGATTCTCAAGGTATTACATTTTGGAGTTGTTGGCAACAAAGCCCCACACCGGAAAGGAGATCATCAATGCTGCCACCGAGCAGAGCGACGGCAGGTGGAAGCCGTCTCCCGGACTTGTCTACCCACTTCTTGGCAGGCTGCTCGATGAGGGCCTCATAGAGGAGACAAAGGACGGCAAGTACCAGATCACCAGGAAAGGGCGCGCGACCTCAGACGACATCGAGGCGGTCAACAAGATAATAAAAAATCAGCTTGACGTTTTGATGCGCGTAAGAAACGTGGGCAGGTTCGTAGCTGCAGACCTCATCGAGAGGATTTCCATGATGGGCTCCGTCCTCGGACAGAACGCCGCAAAGATGACAAAGGACGAGGTCCACAGATACAGAAAATTCCTAGAGTCAGAGATTCGCAGACTGGATGAGCAGGATGCCCCGGGAAAAGAGATCAAAATAGACTAAAAATATTAAAAAAAGAGGTTATAGTTTGAAAATTATCTTACCATACCCCAGCTTCTGAGGGTTTCTGCAGTAAATGGATAGACACAGGCAGGTGCGCCGCTTCCGGTGCGAAATACCAGCTCCAGTCCTTGTCGGCATTCAACATTGCTCGGTGTTTTACCGCTTTTTACTTGCTTGAGGGGGGCAGCAATATCCTTTGCTGTCATTGGTACATTTTCAACTATTGGTTTCCCAGTTGCCGCTATTGCGTCAAGCAACACATTGGTCCTTGAGCTTCTGTTGTTGTCCCATGAGGTTACTATGATCGCCGACTTATCCACAGGTTGCACAACCTTGAATGAGAACTCGAGCGACATTCTGAATTGGTCTATCACTGTTGGCTTTATGGTGACGTCCTTTATCATGCCGTTCTGGTCAACGACTCTGACGGACTGCTGGCCCGTAAAGTCCTGAACAAACGAGATTGACGCAAGATCGTTCCTGTTTCGGTCGTCCTTGTAGTCAGATATTATGAGTGCAACTTCGCGTATTGAGCTTACTCCGTTGTTCTCATAGACTATCAAGGTCGCCTTTGCCACTCCGCCGGTGTTTAGTGTCGTTGTAGAGACGTATTGTGAGTGTCTTTCTACGTCGACGGATCTGCCGTTAAGGACAAATCCCTTTTCCACTATCCTTTGCCCGTCGTTTAGCCTTCCAATCGTGGGTGCCTCACAGTCGATGCTACAGTTCGCATTTTCTGCAAATGTGTTGACTGTTAACAAGGATGCTGATGACAGCATAGCAGTTGCTACTAGTAATGCAAATAGTGCCTTTCTCATTGGTTTGAAGACGACTCTGGACATAATTAAATCCTATGTAGGATCCGTACTAGTCCGTACCGAGACATCTGATCCACGTAGCTAATCATAAATAATTAGGCCAAGCCATCATCTTGTTGAGCAGCCTAAGAAAACTCATCGCCGCCCAAAAACCGCTTGTAATCCCCGGCGTCTACGACGCCATAGGGGCCAAGATTGCGCAGAAGGTCGGCTTTAAGGCAATGTTTCAGACAGGATACGGAACATCCGCCACCCTGTTTGGAATGCCGGACTATGGATTCATAGGCCCGACCGAGACCGTGGAAAATGCGCGGAGAATCTGCAGGGCAATATCGGTGCCGCTCATCGTCGACTCGGACACCGGATACGGAAACGCGCTAAGCGTTTGGAAGCTTGTCAACGAGTTGGAAAAGGCTGGCGCCTCCGGTATCTTCCTTGAGGACCAAAGATGGCCGAAAAGATGCGGTCATATGGCAGGAAAGGACGTCGTGGAAAAAGAAGAGTATGCCGAAAAGCTCCAGGCCGCAGTCGACGCAAGAAAGAGCAAGGACTTTGTGATTGTCGCGCGAACCGATGCAAGAGCCACCAGGGGCCTTGATGAGGCGATAGAACGCGGAAGGTACTACAAAAAGATAGGCGCAGACGTGATTTTTGTGGAGGCGCCAAAGACAGTAGACGAGATGAGGCAGATTGGGAAGGCGATAAACGCCCCGCTAGTTGCCAACATGATAGAGGGAGGCGCGACCCCCATATTGCCTGCCAAGGAACTATACAAGATGGGCTTTAGGATAATCCTGTACCCGCTATCAACGCTGTACACTAACACATTTGCCACGATGCGCGTGCTAAAGGAGCTGAAAAGGACCGGGACGACGGCAAAACTTCGAAAGAGCATGGTAAGCTTTGATCAGTTCAACGACATCGTGGAGCTGCCAAAATTCAGGGCCCTTGAGCTACGCTACAAAAAAGAGTGAAATAAAAAAGTACAAGTAAAGAGATCCTTATGGAGTGTTTCTCTTTACTTCGATTTCGATTGTCGATACGTTTCGTGACTTTCCGTCTTTTGACTCGAGCTGTTCAGAGCCTATCCTTATTTGGCCAATAGAGTATCCAGCATTCTCTGTCTTTCTTGAGATGATTTGCGCCACGTCTACTGCGCGTCCTATGCTAAGTCCTCTGGCTTTGATATGCACTGATGGCAAGTTCGCCAACTGGATGAGCGTGGATGTTACATACGCCATCAAGGGTTTCTTGCCAATGAAAATTACGTCTCTGTTTTCGCTGGACATATCATGCTAGCAATGCTCGGATAATTTAAATCTAAAAACGAAGATCATGGGCAATTTCAAAAATTTCATATTAACTACACCACAATATCAATAAAAAATGACGTCTTTTGAAGAGATTCGGGAAGCGTTGGATTCCGGAACAAAAGAGGAAAAAATCGCAGTGCTGGAGCACCTTTCCAAGACAGATAATCCGGACACAGTCAGGATGATAATATCAAAACTTGACGATGAGGACATCCAAGTCAGAGGGGAAGCATTCAGCTCCTTGCTGCTAAACCAAAACGACATAGACAAGATACTAATCTCCTCCCTCAAAAGCCAGAGTAAGAACGTCAGGGGCTATGCGTCACTTGTCCTTGCAAACCGCAACGCCAAAGATGCGACAAAGGACATCATCGAGCTTGCCAATGACCAGAGCGCAATGGTCAGGTCCTGCGCGATCGGAGCCCTAGGATACCTCAGGGCGAGCGACGGAGTACCAGCCATTGCAAGATGTCTTGACGATCCCAACCAAGAGGTCAGAAAAAGCGCGATAAAGTCCGCAATCGACATAGCAGACGCCTCGTTGCTAAGAAGGATCTCAAGGCACAGTGGCGACGATCCGGAGACCATCCGCCTCATCGGAATGGTAAAAGTGTAAGTGGACCGGGAGGGATTTGAACCCTCGATCTCACCCATGCCAAGGGCGTATCCTACCAGTCTAGACGACCGGCCCATCTAACCGGAAAAACTTCCGACCGTTTACCAACCCAACACTGATTATTTACGTTTAGCTAGAATCAAAAAAATTTGATTATCAGTCAACATAAAATATTTAACCATCACATGCTAGGCTTGACTGTGGTTGTAGAGAACAAAGCGACGCTTACTTACGTTCAGTTATTAAAAGAGGATTTAGGCATATTCAGACTTGTTCCAAACGACGGAGTCGTTCCGGATTACAAATCAGGCCAGTTCATAACGCTGGGGATGCACGTCCCAAGCGAGGGCAAAACCGTCAGAAGGGCCTATTCCATAGCATCCCATCCCGAGAATAAAAAATTCATCGAGCTTGTAGTAAGATGGGTAAGAAAGCCGCTGCCCGGAAGGCTTACCACACAGCTTTTCAATGCAAAGGAAGGCGACGAGGTGACGTGGGTCAGACCGACGGGGGCCGCGCTACTCATCAACGACACTCTGGCAAACGGCCAGAAGGACGAGCGCAGGATCGTGTGCCTCGGCGGCGGAACAGGCATTGCCCCGTTTGTAAGCTTTGCACAGCACCTCCACGACATAGGCGACAAAAGAGAGATAGTGGTTTTGCATGGCGCAAGCTACGTGGACGAGCTCAGCTACAAGCAGCTTTTCACCGACCTTGAGTTAGAAAGCATCGACAGGGGAAGGGACAAGTGGAACTTTCGGTATAGAGCAGCAATCAGCCGCCCACAAGAATGGTTCAACAGATCATGGAGCGGCCAAGCCGGTAGGGTCGAGACATTCCTCAGGTCAAAGGACGGCGAGCCATCACCTCTAGAGCAGCTGATTGGCGAGAAGGTAACGCCCCAGAACACAATGTTCTACATATGCGGCTGGCAGGGAACAATAGACGGCTGCATGGACTACCTCGGATCCAAAGGATTCGTGACAGAGCGCAACAAGCGGGCAGACGGCAGCTTTGAAGTAAAGTTCGAGTCCTACGGGTAGACTCAACGGTAATATTGTATAGTTTTGTGTAGTTTTTTGGGGACGTAGGTTAGCTTGGTATACTGCCAGCCTCGGGCGCTGGAGATCATGGGTTCAAGTCCCATCGTCCCCATTTTCAAGCATTGAAATAGGACCAAGCCCGAAGCAATCCATTTGACAGTTGCAATCTACCTTGCACACCTAAACCCAGTGACCAATGCCCACGTACAGATAATAGAGGAGCTAAAAAAAGAGGCCAGCGTAAGGGTGATGCCCGTGGTTTTTCTTGACGACGGAGTCGAGATAAACAGCAGGAGCTTTCCCTTTGACTTTGAGACAAGGAAAAAAATGCTCACCTCCGTCTTTGGCGCCACAATAGAGGTGTCCCGGAACTACACGTTCCATGCCCCGTTCTGGAGATATTTCCCGCCCCTGTTGTCGCCGTATTCATGGGTGCTACGCAAGCAGATCCTGCAGGGAGTCAAGGGCGACTTTTTCACATACACCGGAGATAAGACCGAGGGAATCATGCTCAAGGCATACAGACTCAACCCAAGGGTGGGTGTACGAAAAGCAGTGTCCGCGTCATCTGTGAAAAACAAGTTGTACGATGCCGCAATGGGAAAGGATACGAGCTGGAAGGGCGATGTCCCCCCCAAAGTCGCAGGCATAATCGAGGAAAACTGGGACGTGGTGAAAAGATTTGCCGGTGCCGAAGACACGACCATGCGCATCGCGGGAATGAAATTCCCAAAGGCAGGCAGGAAGAAAAAACAGATTAATGCGACGCTGGCAGGCATTTTATGAAACGCGCCATCTCAAGATTCGTTTGGTTCGACGGCAAACTCGTGCCGCTTGAGAGAGCCCAAGTCCCGATTACCACCCATGCAATACATTACGGCACGTCGATTTTTGAGGGAATCAGGGCGTACTGGAACGGAAAAAACTTGAACATCTTCAGACTGGACGAACACGTCAAGAGATTTAGAAGGTCCGGCCAGTTTTATTCCATCTCTCTTAATTACACAGACGAGCAGATCGTTTCTGCCATAATAGAGCTGTGCAGAAAAAACAAGATGAGACAGTCATGCTATATCCGCCCGTTTTACTTTGTAGGGCAGTACGGCATTAACCTCCATGTAACTGACAAAGCTCCTACCCACGCTGCCATATTCACATTCCCGTTTGGTGATCTTTTCAACAAGAACGGGATCACCGCCGGAATCTCGTCTTGGAGAAAGTTCAGCGACGCGTCCACGCCTCCACTGGCAAAGATGGGCGGAAACTACCTGAACTCAATACTTGCCACGCAAGAGTGCAAAAGAAACGGCTATGACGAAGCCATATTGCTTGACATGAATGGCAACATAAGCGAGGCTCCCGGAGAGAACATTTTCATGGTAAAAGGCGGAACGCTTACCACCCCGCCTCTAAGCTCGTCTGCCCTTGAGGGCATAACACGGGACTCTGTGATCAAGATGGCAGGAGATGCAGGATACCGTGTAAGGGAGGAGGTCATAACGCGCAGTCAGATTTATCTTGCGGATGAGGTCTTTCTTACCGGCACTGCCGCAGAGATAACCCCCATCATACAGGTGGACAAAAGAAAGATAGGCGCCGGAAAGGTAGGCGCTATCACGCGTGATATAATGTCCTCATACGAGAACGCAGTGGCAGACATGGACCAGCGGTATTCAGGCTGGATCACACCGGTGTATTAGATTGAAGGTAGCCCAGATAGGAGTTGGCGGGTGGGGCAAAAACCATGCACGTGTTCTGTCGCAGCTTGGAGTACTGTCCGCCGTATGCGACGCAGACACCCAAAAGGCGACCGAGATAGGTCAAAAGTACGGGGTCAACCAATACAGCTCCATCGACAGGATGCTCGAATCAGAACACGTCGATGCCGTATTCGTATGCACCCCGACATCCACACATTACGATATCGCCTCCAGTCTAATTGAGAGAAAAAAGCACGTATTCATCGAAAAGCCCATGACGTACAGGTCTGACGAGGGAAAAAAGCTTGCAGAGCTTGCCAAAAAAAACAACGTCACAGTCACATGCGGGTACATCGAGAGGTTCAACCCGGCAGTAGAGACGGTAAAGAACCTTGTAAAATCAAGACAGTATGGAGAGCTCATCATGTTGGAATTCCACAGGGAGAACAGAATGCCCCTTCACATAAAGGATGTCGGAATCATATACGATACGTCCGTCCACGACATAGACACCGCAATGTGGCTCTTTGACGATGCCCCGCAGGTGGTGTTTGCCCGCTCAGGAAAGATAAGACACAAGTACGAGGACTTTGCCACGATAATGTTGGGTTTTAAGGACAACAAAGTTGCCATAATCTCCTCAAACTGGATAACCCCTGCCAAGGTGAGGCATTTCAACGCAGTCTGCACCGAGGGCATCATCTCGGGTGATTTTTTATCGCAGGAGGTAAAAATAGAAAGCGACCGTGGAACCGAGATTCCGCAGAGCCAAAGGGTCGAACCACTTACGCTTGAGATAAAACATTTTCTGGAATCAGTAGAATCCAAAACCACCCCAAGGGTCAGCGCCCAGAACGCCGTAAACGTGACAAGAATCGCAGAGGCTGCCCTTCTTTCGAGTCAAAAGGGAGTGCCGATTTACCTGGAGCTGGAATGAACCGAAAGATGACGGACATGCTGGCATGTCCGATAGACAAACACTTTCCTCTGGAGCTGTTCGAGGTAAAGGCAGATGCCAAGTCGGTATCGGAGGGGGCGCTGTACTGCACCGAGTGTGGCAGATTTTACCCCATAATCGAGGAGATTCCAATCATGCTTCCGGATGAGCTCAGGGACAAAAAGCAGGAAACTGACTTTCTTGAGAGAGTCAAGGATGTCCTGCCTCAAAAAATAATTAAAGATGCAAAACCATGGCACCTGTGACCTTGGTGACCAACTTTGTTTCAGAGAAGGCAAAGATAGGAAAGAACGTCAAGATCTGGCATTTTGCATATGTCGGGGATGACACAGTTGTTGGCGACAACGTCAAGATAGGCTCCCTTGCCCACATAGACTACAACGTCACCATTGGCGAGAACACGATGATTGAGGGATTGGTCTACATCCCCCCACTCTCAAGGATAGGAAAGAACGTCTTCATAGGCCCCTCAGCTGTGCTTACAAACGATCCATACCCGCCCAGCCAGAAGATGGTTGGAGTTACCATCAAGGACGGCGCCATAATCGGCTCCAGAGCAGTTATCAAGGCGGGGCTGACTGTGGGCCAGAACAGTGTCGTGGCGATGGGGGCGGTGGTTACAAAGGACGTTCCGGACAATACCGTGGTGATCGGGCACCCTGCAAAACCCAGATACTCACGAGACGAATACGACAAAAAGCAGAAAGACTGGAAGTCTTAGAGCCTAATCTGCTTGTAGAATATTTTGTCTTTGAATTTTGTCAGTATCAAAATCCACGACACCACAAGAACGAGTGCGATTACAGCCTTTATTGCAGATCCTATGAGAAAGTCAATCTGTTCCCCATAGCCCTGCACCGATATCTGCGATACCAGCGCGACTACCATGCCGCCTCCGCCCAGTATGAGAAGCCACATAATGGCTAAAAACGAGTAAATTAGAAAATGTCCCATATCTTTACCCCCATGAGAAGCGCAGTAACTATTGCAAGCGCTGCAGAAAACGCGGCAAGTTTAAAGATTGCATTTGCCACCTCTTTTTCGGTGAGCGGCTTTGCTGCGACCAGCAGGCGGACCAGCGTTACCGGCGCATCCTTTTCCTTTGTGGTAGTTATCTTGTTGTCATCTGTGTGAGTGGTCGGATTTTTTATCTGCCTATGCTCAACTATTCTCTTGACACTTGAGAGAAACAGGAACGAGTTGATCACCGCCGGAAGCAGTGCTATTGCGGCAATTACCTCCACCCTACCGATTATCGCAATTGCCCCGTATGTTGCCCCGAGAACCAACGCCCCCGAATCTCCTGGAAATATCCTGCTTGGGAACTTGTGGTACCTGTAGAACGCAAGTGATGCAAACACCAGCGGCAGTGCCATTATCGCCACAGTGTAGTTTTGTAGTATCACCATTGATACTGTGAGCGCCGATGCTGCAATCGTCATAAACCCAGATGCAATGCCATTCATTACGTCCACAGAGTTGATGGTGTTCCCAGTGACCGCAATCATCACCACCACAACCCCAAGGTACAGTGCGGGAATCTTTACCTCGCCGAAGATTGGAAACGCAAGATTGGAGTCATAAGTCCCAAGTATTATTATCGGTGCGGCGGAAACCGCAAGTGCGACAGGTTTGAACCACCCGCCCATCACCTTTCTGTCGTCAATAAATCCTATCACAAACGCAGCGGATGCAGTCATCAGTATTGCAGAAATCTGCCTCCCAGCCACCTCGCCTGCCGGGAGAAGAAAGTAGAGCGAAACCTCCGAGACGATTATGGCTGCGATGATTGCCGGGCCCCCCGGTCGTGGAATCATGGCACCTCCAATTCTGTTGACATCTTTGACCGTCCAGTTACGCTTTGCAAGTAGTTTGATAAGCGGGGGCACGGTAACAAGCACTACAAAAAACGCAATTGCTGAGCTTGCAACGGCTGAGATTATTTCGGACTGCAACTATCTCACTTTTGATAGTTGGGATTTAATATTATCTGCCACAGTCTGCCCTATTTTATCGATCTCTGCAAGCCTTTCGAGCGGAATTTTTTTGAGATCCTCTATTGTTTTGACTCCTCCACCGTACAGCTTGCGTGCACGAACCCGTCCTATCCCTCTAATTTGTGTAAGCTCCACAAGCTCTTCCTTGATTCCGTATGAGATCCTTTTTCTGAGCATCGCAAGCTCGTCAAGCAGGTCTCCCCTCTCAAGCAGCTTTGCAATCTCGTAGAGGCAATAAACCAGCCAGTCTGCAGTCTCGGCCATCCTGTGCATGTCGCCAGACTCTACGTTGAGCGTATCCGATAGGTGGACCTCGGACGACTCACTCATCCACGAATGCAATGCGAGCATGCTGCGTGTGCAGTCATACTCGGAGATCGGCTCAATCATCTCCGATTCGTAGTTCTCAAGCAAAGTGCTTGCTATCTCATAATCTTTGTTCCGTAGCGAAAACTTTGGAAAGAACTCCTCGCAGTTTGTCACAAGATGCAAAAATCCCAGCGTGTGCTTTCTTCCCTCAGAGACGGCCTCGATTCCTCGCTTAAAGTAAATCGCAGTAAGTGGATCCACGTACAGCATTGAAACCTTTTTTCCAAATTCTGTAGCCGCGTATCTTTCGGCCTTTTGCACCATCAGATTCTCGTTAAGCAGGAATTTTTTTGCAATCTCTATTGCAAACTTGAGCGTGTTCTTCCTTGTCTGCCTGCCAGCAAGCGTCTTTAGGAAAAAATCAAAGAGGTCATCGTTTTTTATACCCGGATTTGACACAACATGGCTCAGAATGTGGACCCGCAGCGAGCGGTCGTTTGCAAGCTGCGACTGTATCGGCTCAGGCTCTCCATTGATGTAGTATTCCATGATTTCCGAGCTGTTAGAGTTGCCGACAATTACTGCCTCGCCAAAATCGTCATACTGCGGCCGTCCCGCCCTGCCGCACAGCTGCTTGTACTCAAGAACGCTTATTGGCTTGTTCATTCCGGCCCTTACATCATATCTTACGACGCTTGATACGACGACCCGTCTGGCAGGCAGATTCACCCCCGCTGCCAGCGTCGGAGTAGACGCAATGAGTTTTATCCGCCCGCTTCGGAATCCCTCCTCAACTGCCTCCCTGCAGTCCTGGTTCAGTCCGGCGTGATGAAACCCCACGCCCTTTTTCAACAGAGCACACAATCTTTTGACTAGATCCGTGTGTTCATTCCCACCAAGTATCCTCTCTGAGATCACTCCAAGTTCCTCCCTTTCCTTGTCGGTGAGCAGCTTTGAGACCGCCTCGGCCCCTTTTGTGGCAAGGGATGCAGAACGCACCCTCGTTTCCGCAAATACAAGCGACTGTCCCCCATTTCTTATAGTATCCACGCAGATGTCAATTGCAGGGCCCATGATTGTCGAGTCAATCTCGGTGGTCTTTCCGTTGTTCCACCGGATGGTGCCGCCGTCAAATATCCCCTCCGTCAGCATTACCGGCCTCCATTGGCTCAGAACCAAGTTGCACCCAAGCCACTCGGACAGCTCGTCGGAGTTTGTTATGGTTGCGCTCAACCCCACAATCTGCGGCTTTGGCTGAATCTCCTTTAGCTTTGTGATGACTATCTCGAGCGTAGGGCCTCTGTCGGAATCTCCTATCAGGTGTATCTCGTCCGCTATTACAAGTCCAATCTGCTCTATCCAGTCCGCCCCATGGCGGATAAGCGAGTCCATTTTTTCATTTGTCATGACTACAACGTCTGCCTTTTCAAGGCTCCTATCTATTGAGTCAAAGTCCCCGGTGGAGACTGCCACCCTTACTTTTCTTCCAAGATCAATGCCTTCGAGCTTTTTGAACTCGGAGAACTTTTCCGACGCCAGCGCCCTGAGTGGCGAAAGGTATACGACCTTGCCCTCATTCTTCTCAAGGAACCTGATCATCGCAAGCATGGCAATGAGCGTCTTTCCACTTGCGGTGGGTGCAGATACGAGCACACTGTGCCCATCAAGCAGGCCCGCCTCCACTGCCTGTTGCTGCGGCGGGAAAAGATCCTTTATTTTCTGCCCTGCTAGGAAACGGACGGCATCATCTGCCAGATGTAGTTCCTTTATCTTCATACACGGTTATAGTGGCCCGGCTTGGATTCATAAATTGATGCCTCGCGGAGCATCCTTCGAATAAAGTTCCTTGCCTCCTCTTCGGTGAATTTGGTGGTCTTGACAAGCTCCTTGACAAAGACCTTCTCGTCCACCGGCGCCTTGCTCTCCCCCTCAAGCGACTTTAGCACATCCATGAAAAGTTGGAGCTTTGAGACCTCGCTGTGCGGCCTGCCCTGCAACACCCCAAGATCCACCTTTCCGGTATTGACATCAACTCCCGCATCTTCAAGCATGCTTTGAATCAGAAATATCGCTCTGTCCGCGTCCTCGCCGTCGACCTGGTCCTTGTGGAGCAGCCTTGCCCTGGCAGTAGCAAGCCTTACGAGTCCCCCAAGCTGTCTTGGCGTTACCGTAATCATCTCCTCCGACTCTACGTTTCTCATCTTCAGATAGTATTCCAGTATCTTTTCTTCCGCATCCGGGGTCAGTATCGGGTCAATTTTCTTGCAATACGCAAGATATTTTGTGAAAATGTCAACGTCAATTATCGACCTTGTGTCGGCAGACGACTTTTTGTGCATCCCTATGATGTGTTGCGCTATGTTGCGGTCCTTTTCCTTTGACGGTATGTCCCGGACCACGAAGATTAGGTCGAACCTTGTCAGAAGCGGTATTGGGAGTGCCACGTTTTCCGTGATGTTCTTGAAGGGGTCGTACTTGCCGTACATAGGGTTTGCTGCAGCCAAGATGGACGTTCTTGCGTTGAGCGTTGCGACTATTCCACCCTTTGCGATGCTTGCAGACTGTTGTTCCATCACTTCGTGCAGAGCGCTTCGGTCCTCTGGCTTCATCTTGTCAAACTCGTCTATGCATACAAGGCCTTGATCGCCTAAGACCACGGCCCCGGCTTCCAACATCATAATTCCGGTCTTGTCCCGAACCACAGCTGCTGTGAGTCCTGCCGCAGTCGATCCCCTGCCCGAGGTGTACAGTCCCCTGGGCGCAATTCTTGCGCAGAACTTTAGCATTTCGCTCTTTGCCGTTCCAGGATCGCCTACAAGAAACACGTTGATGTCCCCCCTTATCTTGGTGCCATCTGGAAGGACCCTCTGGGTCGATCCTACCATAAGCAGCAGGATGGATTCCTTGATTATGGCGTGGCCCTGTATGTGTGGGGCAAACGATGCCACCAGCCGATCGTAAACGTCGGGGCTTCTTGCCAAAGACTTGATTATCTTTTCCTCCTCCGGCGATATCTCCTCTCTTTCTGAGCGCCTAGAGTTCTTGGAACCCCGACCTCCGAGGAACTCGATGTTGTTTCCCTCAATTCTTAGCCTGTGTAATCCGCTGTGCACCCTCGTTCCGGTTATCTGCTCTTGTTCTATTCTGACTATACCGGTAAGAATTATCCTGTCCCCAGGCCTTGCATAGTCCACAAGATCCTGCCTTATTGTGACATCCACGTAGTGGGGCAGCTGTCCTGGCGGAAGGTCCTCCGGCAGCTCCTGCAACCTCACAATCTGAAAGTCGATGAACTTGCTGTTCTCAGGATCAATTCTAAGCTCTCTGCTGCTGCACCTCTCATGGGAGCACTTGCTTGGAGAAAATATTGTAAGGCCCCTTTCCAGAGGCACCTCGGTGAGGTGTCCTTCGGCGCATTTGTGTACCACATTTTTTGCTAGAGGTTTTACCTCAGATGCCCTCACAACCATTCCAGAGACGCTAGCCATCTTTCCTATCACCTCCGCGTTTATCTGTCTGAGGCTTCGTTGAATTGGATAGTTTGCTATTCTGACCCGTATGTCGTCAGATATTTTCTGCGCATATTCTGGGAACCTTTCTTCCAGAATGTTCTTGACAGCTCTTGAGAAGGCAAAAAGGACATCATCTGGTTCGGAGTTGAATTTGGAATCGATTTCCTTCTGGGACACAACATCGTTGTAGTCAACTGTCAGGTATTTTGCCTGCTTTGCCATCATCTGGTCTATCTCCTCCACATACCGGAATGAGCCAGACTTGTCCTTGAACGACGCAAGGAAGCTTTGAATCTGATCAATTAGTGCCGACTGTGTCTGCGGTTCCAGCGTCATGACTGCTCACCGAACACCTGCTCTACAAAGTCCGTGCTGTCCTTGTGAATCTGGTTGTAAAGGGCTCGCTCCTCAATTGAGAGTTTTTTTGCCAGATCCGATGAGAGGTCCATCGAGTTTGCTCTGGGCACTATCTTGCCCAGCCTCTTTCTGATAAGCGTCTTTAGCAGGCTTTGTAGCTTGTCCTTTTCCTTATCTGATTGCCTTGCCATGTACCCCGCAACCCGTATGTAAAAGTCCGGGTCAAGGTGGGATAGCTCCTCTCCCTGAAAATTCTCTTTCGATATAGACTGCGTCAGCTCAACTCCCATGTCCGGCTCCTGCATCTCCGCATAGTCTTCCGATTCTAGCACCTGTGCGATCCAGCGGGGCAGATTCAAAACCTCGCCCTGTTTTCCGTCAAGCGCTATGTTTGAGACGTTTATCTTAAAGTCACGACTGATCACAGTCTTTACGTCCTGTGAAACATACCCTATAGAATAAACCTGAATTAGGTCGCTTATTTTCAACATCTAAAAAACATCATTCAAGGATTTAATGGATACGATCGATCAATTGTGTTTACAAGTAGCTTCGATCTTTTGATCCATGCAGGCGTAGTTTATTAGTGATATACTCTCAATCCATCTAAATGTCGCCCTCAAACACCATGTGGGTAGAAAAGTACAGGCCCCACAAGATATCAGAAATAGTGAACCAGAAGGACACCGTAGGAAGCATAAGCGCGATGCTAAAGAACGTCTCCGAGATGCCGCACCTTTTGTTCTCAGGCTCGGCAGGAGTTGGAAAGACCACGTTGGCAATCTGCCTTGCAAGGGAGATTCTGGGTGACAACTGGCGCGAATACACCCTTGAGCTTAACGCATCAGATGAGCGAGGCATCAACATGGTACGCGAGAGGGTAAAAAAATTCTCAAGATACGCAGGCCTTGACACCAACATTCCGTTTAAGATCATAATACTTGACGAGGCAGACGAGATGACAGGCGATGCTCAGACTGCCCTGCGCAGAATAATCGAGGACACCTCCAAAGTCTGCAGATTCATCCTGATTGCGAACAACATATCAAAGATAATCGACCCCATACAGAGCAGGTGCGCCGTCTTCAAGTTCACAAGAATAGAGGAAAAGGACGTAGTGTCACACCTAAAAGAGATTGCAAAGAAGGAAAAGATAAAGGCCGATGACGGCGGACTCCAAACGATCTACGACTATACCGAGGGAGATCTAAGACACGCGATAAACCTGCTCCAAGCGACAGCAAGCCTTGGCAGTATCACAGAGGACACAGTAAAGGCTGCAGCAGGACTTGTAAAGACAACCGATGTCGAAGTGGTGTTAAAGCTTGCTCTTTCCGGAAAGATTTCAGATGCGCGAAGCAAGATGATAGAGCTGATCAAAGTTTACGGAATGTCAGAGTCCGACTTTTTAAAATACCTAAACGAGTCAATCTACAAGACAAAACAGCCAAACCTAGTAGAGATATCGCAGGCCATTGCAGAGTATGACTTTAGAATTTTGTCTGGGGCAAATCCCGAGATACAGCTGTCCGCACTTTTGGCGCAGATAAGCAAGTTTGGAAAATAGCGCAGAGAGAGGGATTTGAACCCCCGGATGCTTGCGCACACAGGCTCTCAAGGCCCGCGCCCTACCGAGCTAGGCGACCTCTGCATGCTTCGATGAGTCCAGCCTGTTAAAATTTGTTCTAGTGCGCAAAAACCGGTCTTAAAAGAAAAGAAAAGAAAGATTCTTTCTAGTCGTGTGCGTGCGGGTTTTCTCCGCCTTGCATCTTTACGTATGTTCCGGCTGCCTTCTCATGGTGCTCCAAGTTTGACTGATCAACCTTGATAGCCTGTGGCGGGCATACCGATACGCAAGCCATGCACCAGATACAATCGTGTTCTCTGATTGGATCTGCCTTGTCGGTGTAGTCCTTGCGCTCCTCCTTTACAGAAGACCCAGTTCCGGCAAATGTCTTTCCGGCCACATCCTTTGCGGGGACGTCCTGTTCCGTTCTGTACCATTGGAAGACCTGGACCGGGCATGCCTCTATGCATGCGCCATCCGCGACACAAGAGTCCCAGTCTACTGCGACCATCGTGCCACTCACACCTAATGGAACTTGTTCCTCACCGCGAGCCTTGTATGCTTCAATTACCTCATTATTTGAGAAAGCTTCAGCATCACTTCTGCCAGGCCCCCAGATGAAGTGAAAGTGTTCACCGTCTTCGTGATTTATTTTTCCTACGGGTTTTAGGCCCTGCGGGAAATTTTCATCTATTGGCATAGGATTATTGAAGGGAAATGTTATTTAAATCTAAATAAAATTAGTGCAAACTAAATCGTATTTCCGGAAACTGTGAAATTATAACACTGTTTTCGGTACGATCGCACCTTTACGTTCATATCTTTTGTCCCTCAACTGCAAGGGTTGGATATCTACAAGTACGACGTATACCGGGGCCCAAATATCGGCATCTACAGCAAGGTAAACGACGGCCTGCTCTTTCTTCCCAACGGATTTGCGCACACAAAGGCAAAGACCCTTGCAGGCTACCTAAAGGTCGAATACATGCTCACATCCGTTGCAAACACGCGCGTCCTCGGCACCCTCATGGCCATGAACAACAACGGCATCCTCCTGCCGTCTACCTCGTCCGAGTTTGAAATAGAGCAACTCAAAAAGGCCACCGGCCTCAACGTAACCATGCTTGATTCAAAATACAGCGCCCTTGGGAACCTCATCTGCGCAAACGACAGGGGCTGCGTCGTCTCCCCCAAGATACCAAAGGAGATGATAAAGACCATACAGGACGTCCTTGGGGTGGAGGCCATCCAGAAAAAGGTCGCAGGGTACCACCAGGCGGGGGCCATGGTCTGCGCAAACAACATCGGAGGCGTAATCCATCCGGAGACCGACGAGGAGGACATCAGGGGTATCTCCGACATACTAAGGGTCAGACTGGAGCCTGCCACCATCAACGGCGGCATACCATACGTGTCGTCCGGCATTCTGGCAAACAACAAGGCAGTCGTCGTCGGCAACATGACCAACGGCCCGGAGATAATGATGCTCACGCGCGCATTTACCCAGTGAGCAGTGACCCTGCCTCGGAGAGCAGCGATTCCACGGAGACCAGTTTTTCCGCCCCGTCGGCCATGTTCTTCACTATCACACTGTTCTCAGAGTACTCCTTTGGCGCCACTATCACCGCATGCTTTGAGCTGCCGGCGTTTTCCATCTGCTTTTTGAACGATCTGCCGACAAGATCAATATCCGCTGCAATACCCATCCCCCTGAGGCGCGACGCGATTTTAATCGCAGGGCCCAGCATCTGCTCGCTTACAAACAGCACCGACACCGTTCGGCCCGATTCAGATCCTTGCATTCCGTCAAGTGAGAGCGCTATCCTTTCCACACCCCCTGCGACCCCGGTTGCCCCCATGTCATCCCGTCCGAACGCCTTTGGCAGGCTGTCGTACCTTCCTCCCCCCACAAGGGCCCCCACATCGGATTTTCCGTCAAAGGCCTCAAAGACCACCCCGGAGTAGTAGTCAAGGCCCCTGACTATTCCGAAGTTGACCACCGCGTTGTCCACGCCCCTGTTTTTCAGCGACGCAAAAAGGTCCTTTACCTCGGCCCACGCAGGGATTGACGATACGTCGAACTCTTTTTCCACCTGCTCCGGCGTGCCTCTTATCGCCGAGAACCCCAGTATCTGCTCCAGCATATCCCTCCGGTAGCCCTTCTTTTCGTACTCTGAAAGGATTTGGTCTTTTGGCTTTTTTTGGATCTTGTCCACTGCCCGGAATATGTCCGCAATGAGGGCGGGCTCGCCCGACTGGAAGACCCTGACCACCACGGCCTCGACCAGCCTTCTGTGAGATACGTTTATCGTTATTCCCTTCAGGCCCAGCCCCGAGAGGAACTTGCTCGTAAAATCTATTATCTCGGCGTCCGACTCTAGGCTCGGCCTTCCGTAAATCTCAAGGTCCCACTGGTGAAAGTACCTGTACCTGCCCTTCTGCGGCTCGTCATACCTCCACACGCCCCCGAACGCGGCGATCTTTGCCGGAAGCCGGAGCGATTTCTGCGACACTGCGTACCTTGTGAGCCCCACGGTAAAGTCGAACCGGAGCGCCACCTCCCTGTCCCCCTTGTCCCTGAAAAAGTATATCTCGTCCTTTATGGTCGGCCCGCTCTTTGCCTCTATCACCGAGACAAGCTCGATTGGCGAGGGGTCCATCAGCCTGAAACCGAATATCCTGCACGTCTCCAGAAACCTTTCCCTGATGAACTCTATTTTTTCCTGCTCTGCACCCTCAAAATCCCTCATCCCCCTTGGAAGATCCAACTTGGTGGGATCTTTGCGCCAACGGATTTAGGTGTTGCTACAGTCCGACAACGCAGAGCCCAGAAACAATCACTTGCATCGGCAGCCGGATTTGCGGAGCCGAAAAAAATCACTACTTGACTACCAGCACGGGAGAGTTGGATTTGTGCAGGACGTAGTTCGATACGCTGCCAAGCAGCACCTCCTTTCCCTTGCCCCTGCCCCTTGATCCTATGACCACAAGGTCGTACCTGCCGTCATTTGCAATCTTGGCGATCTTTTCTTTGGGATCCCCCGTTTCCGTCCTTGGCTTGAGCGAGACCCGGCCCCTCTCGGCCTTGGCTACTGCGTTTCTTATTATGGATTCCGCGTATGAGATCTCTTTTTTCCTCTGCTGCGGGGTAAAGCGTATTGCGGACGTTGCCGGTATGTGCACCACGTGCAGGCCAGTTATCGTGGCGCCGAACTGCCTTGCTATAGTTATTGCATGGTCCAGCCCCCTTGCGGAATTTGGCGAGCCGTCAAGCGGCACTAGGATCTTTTGAATCGTATTTGACATGCAGTGATTTTTGTGGTTCCGCTAATAACGTGTTCGCAAATTACCATGTATGAAAATCAGGACCGATGTTTTCGCACCCGTTGCACGTGCGAGATTTTGCTGGTGCGGAAGTTATAGGATCACAGACGGCGACCTGCTGGGCGCCCAATAAAGACGAACGCGCCTGGCAAAACTGCAGCCCGTCCCGATATAGTATGGCAGACGTGGAAACGCGATACGCTCCGGGCAAATTTTTTGCGCCGCCTTGCGGCAAGCACCTAACGGTCTTTCTTTTCCGGGTCGTCCGGTTTTGCAGACTCTGGTTGGTCCGCCAGCCCGTTGCCAGTCACATTCGGTTTCGCATCATTCGGGGCAGTCTCAAAGTCATCGCGCCCCGTATTCTTTTCAGAATTCGGTCTTTCTGGCTCCATCTTGGCATCCGAGTATTCCGTGTCCTGCGTCTTTCCAAGATCCCCAAGGACATCGTCCGGCCCCTTCTGGTCGCCGAACCTTGGCTTCTTGGGCCTGCCGGCGTACTGCTTTACTATCATGATTCCTATTATGACTGCGATTATGATGTAGTTGATTGGCGGCGCAAGTATCCTTGTCACGTAGCCCACCTGCGGTATCACATACGCGACCTTGCCGATGTACTCCTCGGCCGTTATCGGATAGTCGGTGCCCGGAATAGAGACCGGGTTTGCGTCGCCCTTTGTGCGGATGGTCTTTGGCTCCTCGGCAAGCTCGGCCACAACCCTGTGCACTATGACCCTGTCGTGGCCGTTGGGCCTGTCAAACACGATGATATCGCCTATTCCTATGTCCTCAAATGGGACCTTTCCGTCCACTACCAGCACGTCGTATACCTCCAGGACCGGAACCATGCTTCCCGACGAGACCACGTAGAAGGGGTTCTGTGTGCCGAATGCTATCTGGAGCCCCACCCATATTGCGGCGACGCCGACTACAACTATAATGATATCCTTGGCAATGTTCCTTGCGGTGCTTGACTTCATGTCACAGCTTGCTTCCGCAGCTTTCGCAGAACTTGGAGCCTTGCTTGTTCTCGTAGCCGCACGATGCGCACTTGGACTGCGACTGTGCGCCGTCCCCCAAAAGTATTATCTCCCCAATCTTTTTGATGCTCCCCCACGGGATGGCCGCCTCCTGCCCGTCGGCCCTTGTCACTATCAGGACCACCTGGTGCGCCGAATCGACTCCGACCTGCTTTGCCACGCCCACCTTCTTTGCGTCGGAATCGTACACTGCCATTCCCACTATCGAGCTTACAGGGCCGGCCTGCGGCGCATTCTGCTGTACCTCCGGCATCATTGGGATCTCGGCGAGCTCCTGTGCCGGGGCAGGCTCTTGTGCCGGTTCCGGCTGCGGGGGTGCCTGCGCCATCGGCCTTGCAAGGCCCACGTCGGTCTGCTCGTCCGGCTTTTGGAACTGGCGGTACTCTGCTATTGTCGAGCCGCACGTGGTGCACATGTACTGGCCCCTCTCAAGCAGGACGAGGTTCTGCGCCACCTCCTCGTTTGGGTTCTCGTACTCTATTCTGGGGCTCCCCTCGTAGTCCTTCTCGCACGTGTTACAGAAATATTTTGAAATCATTTCCCTCTCTATCCTTCCTATCGGGGCCAAAAACAGGTCAGGGCCCCCAAGGTTCCCCTTCCTTTGCTGGTCGTCGGTGACCTGGGCCATGATAAATCCTCCTGATCCTCTCAGCTTCTTCAGCCGCAGCTCAGAGCTCATGGGATCCGTCCCGTAAAAAGGTAATTTAAGTATGTTCTACTCGGCTGTAACATTCCTTAATGTATTTAGGGGGCTTTTTGCCCATCAGTTTTGATATGGGACTAGCTCACATTTCAAACGCAAAGGACTGGCAGGCCCAGGTAATCGACTCGCAAAGGCCCGTGTTCGTGGACTTTTGGGCCGAGTGGTGCGGGCCGTGCAGGATGGTGGGGCCCGTAGTCGAGGAGCTCGCCAAGGACTACGACGGCAGGGTCAACTTTGTAAAGGTGAACGTCGATGAGGCCAACGAGCTTGCTGCAAAATACAACATATTTTCCATACCGACCCTGATGCTCGTGAACAAGGGGCAGGTGGTGGCGCAGCAGGTGGGGGCGGCATCGAAGGAGGCCTACAAGAACATGATAGACAGGGCGCTATCGCAGGCCTAACTCCTTTTTTGTGCATCCCAAAATAATTATAGCAGAAAAACCAATCCTCCGCATGTCGCTGGGCGAAGTAGACACTCTGAATCTTTTGACCGACAAGCTTGACAGCCTGTTCAGGGACTCGCAGAACTACTACGAGTCGTTCCTTGACGCAAACACAATGTACAAGCAGGGCAAGCTCTCCGACAAGGAGTTCTTTGAGAAGATGGGCGACTATATCGTGGCGTACTCGGCGCTCGAGTTTTTGGCAGTCAAGGTAATGTTTGAGATGAAAAAGGCGCTGGACAAGGCCGGCGCAGGCAGGCTGGGCACCACCCAGACCCCGGGCCTGATGCCCGGCATGGGTCCTGGAAGCATGGGCGGGATGCCGGCAATGGCCGGGCGCACGCAGGTACACCCTGCCGGAACGCCCGGGGCCCCGCCGTCGGTCGTCTCTGCGAGGGACTCGTTCGGCACCCCCGGAACTCTGCCGTCTCCGGATCCGGCCCTGATGCCAAGGTCCTCGCAGTCCCCTTCAAGGTGTTCGGGATGCGGCTCCGACATAAGGCAGGGGGCCAAGTTCTGCACAAAATGCGGAACAAAACTGTAATCTTACAAACTGATATGGCGGCTGCCCACTATTCCTGGGTCGTGCCGCACTTGGCGCGGTCTTAGGCAAATGCGCGTAACAGACGTTGCCGAATCCGAGTTATTTGTACACGTCTTTTCTGGAAGACACGTCATAAACTATCGCAGAACCAGACTCGTAAAAAAAGAGGACCCTGTAACTGCCAACGCGTATTCTGTAATGGCCCTCGTATCCCTTCAATTTTTTTATGTCAAGTCTTGTCATTGGCCATGACGATTCGAGTTCTTTTAACGCGTCTGTGATCCTTTTTTTCAGATCTGCGGGACAGTCCTGAATCTTCTCAAACGTCGCCTTTTTTATTAAGACCCTTATCGGCAAGCCCGCTAGCCCAGCGAGCGCAGAGGGACAGACCTTTCACCCTGCCTTTTTCTCTTTGATTCAAAGTCCTTTACGGCCCTGACCTCGTATGCGTCAGGCTTGTCTTCCGGTATTGCCCCCTTTTCAATTGCCCTCTGTAGTTTGGCAATCCTTGCTTTCAAGAGTCGTATTTCTTTGTCCGTGTTGCGCTTGTAAAGATAAACCTCCTTTATGATCTTCTGGAGATCCTGGTGCGAGATGGTTCTTGTTGCCAATGGCAGTTATGCGTCTAATTGATTAAAAAAGATTGGCAACAACACGGGCAGAAGGCCTATTCCTGGGTCGCGCCGCACTCGGTGCAAAACCTGGCGGAGGCCGATATCTTGGCGCCGCACTCTGAGCAGAACTTGGCGTCGGGGTCGGTCACCTTGCTGCCGCTGCCGTACATCCCGGTGTTCCTTACGGCCCCCGTGGGCTCGTAGTGCTCATCGTCGATTATCTCGACTGGCGCAAAGTCTTTTTCCTCAACATACGACATTATCCTTGGAACCGTACTGGACTTGTCCTTTGGGTCAGGTATCATGTCCGCAAGCCAGAACGAGTACCTCATCAGGGTCAGCTCCGGCGTTGAGAACGCAAGCGTGTGTGCGGACATGTAGTCCTGCGCCGCCTTTTTTCCCTCAAAGACCTTCATGGGGTGGTTCTGTCTTGTAGACGTATATGTCTAGTGGAATTCCTGCGGGCGGCAATATACAATTTAAATGCGCAAGGCGCGTATCAGACCTGCTTGCAAGAACAAGAGCGGGGAAAAAACTTTGAGACCGTCCTCATACTTCAGGGAGGCGGCTCCCTTGGTGCGTACGAGTGCGGCGTATACAAGGCCTTGCACAAAAGGGGGATAAGGTTCGACATAGTTGCAGGCACCTCCATCGGGGCGGTGAACGCGTCCGTGATAGCCGGATACAGGGGCGAGGATCCCGCAGAAAGCCTCGAGGAGTTCTGGCTCACCCTTGCGGAAACCGTAACGCCCTCCAATATGCCCGACGATGTGAGGGCGTTTGTCTCATCGATGAATTCTGCCATGTGGGGCAACCTCAGAATGTTCATGCCCGTATGGCACGCCATGCCGCCGTTCAGCCCGTACATCTACGACATATCGCCGCTAAAGAGGACGCTGCGCGACTTTGTGGACTTTGAGAAGATAAACTCGTCCGGCAGGCCGCGCCTTGTCGTGACCAGCACCGACATCCAGAGCGGCCACTCTTGCATATTTGACAGCATGAGGGACAAACTGGACGAGGATCACGTGGTGGCAAGCGCAGGATACCCGTTCTACGGGATATCGTGGACCGAAAAGAACGGCAGGTACCTGTGGGACGGCACCCTTCTGAGCAACACGCCGCTTACCGAGGTCATAGACGTCTCCCCAAAATACGACAAAAAGGTCTACATCGTGAACCTGTTCCCAAGGATGCAAAAGGAGATCCCCTCCGACATGGCGGGGGCATGGCACCGGGCGCGCGACATAATGCAGACGGACAAGACGCACCACACGGTGAGGATGTCAAGGGCAATATCGCGCCAGCTCTCCCTGATAAAGCAGATGCACCAGATTCTGCTCGAGTCGGAGCTTTCCGATAAGAACA
>Ga0169931_10002821_pt1 | contig 28033 bp, 22 predicted proteins | sample Kivu_15m_20L_FD_129675 | JGI IMG/M metagenome (GOLD analysis project Ga0169931, IMG submission 129675) | Freshwater microbial communities from Lake Kivu, Western Province, Rwanda to study Microbial Dark Matter (Phase II) - Kivu_15m_20L... | ecosystem: Environmental > Aquatic > Freshwater > Lake...
GAATCTCGTGAGTGAACATGCCCCGAATAACCCACAAGACGACCATCATGCGGAGCAGTTGTCGCACCGGGCGAACCGGATCGTCTTTCCTGCCGGTCCAGCCCGCATCCTTGGGGGTGGGATTCCACATCGCCCAGCCTAGAAACAGGAGAGCGCCAAAGCAGATTAGCCCGCTGCCGGCGGCGACGTGGGCAAAAACATTATGAGCGCCGAAGGCGGTCATACGGTGGCGGCCGGTAATCTGGGCGGCGGCCCGCGCCAGGTGTTCCGGCGCCTTTTGTGGCGAGACGCCAACGATGGGATTCTCCAGTGCTATTTGGAAGGCGCCGATCACCAATGCAACGCGAGATTCGTCTGAAGAGGTGCCTTCGTTGGTTTGCTTCAGGCGGCGTTCGAAGGCCGCGGTGTTGCCGGAGTATACGACCCAGCCGGCGACGACCGCCCCGACCATGGCCACCAGGATCAGGCCGCGGCCGCGGCGATTCCAGAACAGCATCAGCGCCACCAGGGCCGCGCCCACATAGCCGCTCCGATTGGCGCTCATAAAGATCACCAGCAGGCAGATCGTTGCGCAACCGACCAGGGCCCATTTGACCAACCGCGTGATGGGCATGTTCAAGTAGATGTATCCGGCCAGGAGAATACACGGCAGGGCAAACATGGAGTAGGTGTTCTTGTTGGCCCCTTCCAGCACCTCGACACCTTCGAGCGTGCCACTGGCAGCCCGGAGGCCCGGGATGCCGAGCACGGCCACGCCAATCGCCAATCCAAGACAGCCGGCCACGAAGTCGGCTCGCGAGCGCACCAGGAGCGCGCAGGTTATGATCGCGGCGAAAGTGGACCCGATCTTGACGATCTCATTGAGAGCAATGCTGGCACCATTGACCACCGAAAACGCATAGATGCCAGCGAAGGCAATCAATCCGACCATGACACGCATGGGAAACTGATTGCCACGCGACAAGAGTACAAATGGGAACGCCAAGCCGATCGGCACGAGGGCGGCATGGAGCGAGACCCCCATGATTTTTGGCCGCAGGGCGACGTATCCCGACGCGACCACCAGGACCCCAATCAAAAACAGCACAACCCCCGTCAGCGTCAGCCCCGTGCTCGAGCTCTGCACCGCGCGCCGGGCTGCAGGGCCCGAAAAAGCCGGAGACGGAAGCGCCTGGGTGGGGTGGGTGCTCATGAAGCCCGAGCTGATGGCCACAGCTGTTGAGACAGGATCCGGGAACAGCGCGAACGCGCCGTGTCTAGAAGAATATTATAGCATCCGGAGCGGCGATCAGGATCGACCATTCTCGGCCCTATGTGCGCGGTACGCCCGAGCGGTAAGGAATTGCCCGACGGGACCCATTGCCAGCATCAGACGCAACAAGCGGGCCTTGCCATTGCGGCGCACATATTCTGGATAGACGGCGCGCCCGAAGTCGAGAATCCTCTGGGCACGGAGCCGACTGCCACCGGCCAAAGTCGCCAAGCCATGTCGAGCAACATCGAATTCGACATAAGCCCGCAGGAGCTCGTCTTGTGATATGCCGGCCCGGCTCAATGCCGCGCCATCCAACTCCAACGTGGAGGTGTAGTCGTCAACCATGAACTTGAGCGAATCGCTGGCTGCTTGCTGATTAGTCTGGTTCGAGGCGTGCCAGCGATAGGCAAACAGCTTCTTGTCAACGAAGTAGGCCATCTTCGCCACTCCGAGCACTTTCCAGTGAAACCATTTGTCGGGGTTCATCAGCCGACTGCCGTAACCTTCTACCTGGCGGAATAGGGCCGAGGCATAACAAGTCGCGGCAAAGTTGAAGGGATTGCGCATATTCAACAGGCATCGTCGCAGCATTTCCTGGGCAGGAACGCCATAAACTTTCGCCTCGAGTAGCTGTTCGAGCTCTGGCTGGCGGTCCGACTCAAGCCACACACTGCGATGAGGACCTTGATATCGGATAAACTGTTCTTCGCCATCGATGATGTCCCAACTCGCGCTGACGATTGCCGAGTGGGAATCGGAACCGAGATGTCCAAACAGGCGTTGGTAGCAAGCGAGCGCGCCTGGACGAATTAGATCGTCCGACGAGAGCATCATCATCAAATCGCCCGTGGCCATACGCGCCGAGCGCTCAACGTTGCTGGCGAAACCGATGTTACAGGAATTCTGTTGGAGCTTGATTCGCGGGTCAGTGAATTGCCGAACCACGGATAGGGAGTCGTCCGTGCTTGCATTGTCGGAGACGAGAATTTCAAGCTCCGCCCCCTGCTGATCAAGCACGCTCTGGATAGTCCGCCCCAGATAGCGAGCGTAGTTGTAGTTCGGAATGCAGACGGAAAACTTCATGTGAGGAACTTCAACGGTCTCGATTCGATTCAGCCCGAATGCGGAGGCTGTTATCTCCTTCGCTGGGACACGATATCGTACATCGACGTTTCGAGCCACTGTCAGGTATCACGCGTTGAATTGATTTGCTCGCGAAGCTTATCGTCTGCCGGATCAGATTCCGTCGCCAATGCCGTAGCGAACGGCAAGGTCGGATGCGGCGCGGTGATGAGTTGCCACTGGGCGCTCGGGCAATCCCAGACAATTTGCCCGTCTGGCAGTTTGTTGACCAGCAGTTGGGCGCGGGTCAGAGCCTCGTCGGATTGCGGGCGAATTGATAAGTACACGATTTGATTTCCCGCTTTTGCCAATTCGCGCACCGCTTCCACAGCCAGCGGATTTGGCCGCACATCCTGGAAGCGCGGGCGGAAGTAGCGCGAGCCGCGTTCAAAGATGAATCCGTCCAGCGACACCAGGTAGGCCGATTTGCCGAGCAGCGCTCGGCGCCAATCGTGCGCCGTGCCCCAGTCTTGATAACCGCTCGTGCGGCGAGCCTCGAAGGGCACTCCGCCGGCCAGCATCGCGGAGACCACGTTCGAGAGATAAAGCTCGCTGCTGGCAGCTTGGGTGGCGAGCGAATCGTAATAGCGCAGGAACTCGATGGGCGAGCGGAAAAAGTATCCGCCGACATTGAACAAGTCGGAGATGACCACTTTCTCGCGCATCGAAAGGATGCGATCGGCGGCATCCACTTGCACGTAGCTTTTGTTCCGCGGATTGATCAAGTCGAAATGGTTAAGCGTGTCGACGCAGATGTAGTTGACGTCGCTGGTGATGTCCGGACAGTGAAAGTAGCCGTCGGAATCCTTGACCAGAAAGGGTTCATCGAGGTCAACCTGGCGCAGTGTCGCGGCCACGGTTTCTGATTGACTGCCCGTTGGCTGTTCGAGAATTGCCACGCGGAGGGGCCTGCCGAAGACGCTGGCCAGACCCGCCTGGACGTCGAACTTCTCTTCGTGCTCGCGGAGGATCGTGACGATGAGGTCGTCGAGTTCAAGCGGCAGGCCGGAGAGGGCGAGGCGCAGCATGGGCTGCCCGTCGGCGGCGGGAAGCATCCACTTTGGCGGCTGGCCGGGAAAGCGGCTCGAACGGCCACAACAGGGAACGATGACTTTCATCGTGGCAGCCTTCCGGCGCGGCTGGAACTGGCCGATTCAGAATGCAAACTGGTGAATCGTCGGCTAAGGGGCATCGTGTGCGACGTCATTCTGTGCGGCGCGCACCTGCTCGGTGCTGCGCGGGAAGCTGGAGCCATCTCCGGCGATGTTTTCCCAGCCGGAAAACCGGCACGCATTGTCGTCGAGGTAGACCTGCGCGTGAGGCTTGCCGAAGTGAATCTCATCGTATTCGATGCCATGCCTCTGCAGCCATTCGAGAGTCACGGCGCCCTGCCGGGCGACGACGCGTCCGACATTCCCCTCGCAGGTCTTCATATGCCGGGCAGTGGCGATAATCAGATAGTGTCCCGCGGCCTTCAGTTGTCGCAATTTCTCAACGGCGCCGGGCACGGGTTGCAATTCCGCGTAGCTCTGGTCGGGACCACGTAACTGGCAAATCACACCGTCGAGATCGATACAGATCCGCATGCGAATACTGGCTGAATCAGGGTTAAGCGACGGATGCGGGCGTGTACACTTGCGAGAACAGTTGCAAAGCGCGGGCGTACATGGCCATTTGCCGTCGCGGAGCATCGTAGTGCAGGGCCGGCATGCTGGCGAACAACAGTCCGGTAATCAAGGTGATTTCGCGGCGGTCGAACTCGGCAAAGAAAACCCGCTCGAATCGCTCCTGAATCTGGGCGTGCTGGGGCCGCGAGCGCATATCCAGGTCGATGCGAGTGCCACTGATCTCAACGTGGAACAAGTCGTTGGTGATGAAGTCGTACATGCCGTAGACGGAGTGGTACAGCTTGGCCACGTCGTACCGCGGGTCGCCATAGATTCCCGCCACGCCGAAGTTGCCGCGTGGGTCGATGAATTTACAGACGCTCGAGCGGAAGTCGTACAGGACGTTCGAAAGGCACAAGTCTCCGTGGACCACGCAGCCTTGAACGTTCTGCGCCATTCTCGCGACGTCGACTTGTAGCTTGCCCCAGAGTTGTGGCAGGTTTTCGACTTCAACGCCGTTCACGACAACCGGTCCTTCATGCCGCACGAGAGACAGCAGTTCCGGTGAAGCTTGGAGTTGTTCGAGTCGTGATTGCGTCTTGGTGAGATACATGCCCTGCAGGACATCGCTCGACAGCGGGCGACGATGACGCATGAGGCCGCCCACGAGTATGTCGCGCAGATGGACGAACACCTGTTCCCAGACTCCGGGATTGACGTTCTCAAAGACGAACGCCTCGGCCAGGGTTGGATAGCCATAGTATTCCAACGTCATCCACGGATCCTGCCAGTCGGTCGAGTAGTTGAGGACTCGCGGAAACAGGACGGCCAATTCCGGCGGCAGCAGGCGGAGGTAGTTGATCTCGTCGAGGAATTTTTCGACATAGTGGCTGCGCTTGGTGATCGTTCCCATCACGCTGTCGATGGAAAGCTCGTTGAACTCCCGTTTTTGCAATAGGCTGCGATGCGAACTGGCCTGACGATCGGGATTGCCGCAATCAAGCCAGTCGCCTGCTCGGACCGCGTAAATTGGTCGCTGGCGATTGACGAGGCGCAGGATGTCGGCCAGTTCCGTCCGTTCTCCGCGCAGTTCATGGCCGGCCACGGCCTGGCTGGCCGCATTTTGCAGCTGCTCGAGTTGCGGAAAGTAATAGACGCCGATCAAAGCCGCGAGCGGCGCGGGCAGATCGGGTTCCTTGTCATGGAACTCGAGAATCCGCCCTTGGGCATCCGCGTCCGCGGTACACCAACGATACGAATCGTCGACGGATTCCACCAGCACGGCCGCTTCGTCCTGCGCGAGGACGGCTGGATCGGCAAATTGAAAATGCGTATCGCCCAGCACTACCAGCGCCGCCTTGCCGCGGGCAACGTTCGCCAGATCGAGCAGCGTGCGACCCACACCTCCGTCGGCCGAAGGCACGATGAACTGGATCTCGCAATCCGTGCCAAAGGAACATTCAACGAAGTCCTCGACAAACATTCCTCGCCGCGAGACAGCAATGATGAATCGGCGCAAGCCGAGCGAGCGCAGATAACTAATCGTCCAATGAATGACGGGGCGTCCGGCGACCGGCACCATCGCCGGACATGCGATGTTTGAGAGGGCCAACACCCCTTCGGCCACGCGGCCCGCGGCGGGAATCAAAACCACCGTTTCGGCCAGGCGCTCGCGAATCGCAACCTGGTGATCACTTGCCGAACGCAACGATTGCCTATTCTTGGGATCGGGTTTCAAGGAGGAGTCGTCCTGGATGTTCCGGCGAAATCAGCGGGCGCGGGGAAATGGAGATCGCCTCCATCATAACACGGAGCGGTATCCGTAATGATCGAGACGGAGCGCCGGGCGGACGGAATCGCATTGATCGATGATCGGATTCGCAAGGAAAGTCGCGAGTCGCACGGCCGAAGCTATTTGTCAGCCACGGAAGTGGGGTTCGTCGAACGCCGCGGCAGGTTGGAATTGGGTTCGGCGGAACTTTCGGAGCTGTCTTGACCGGATGCTTCGGGGGCAGGTGAAGGACCTGACTCGGCGTACTCGGCCACGATCTCTTTAATCTTCAGCCGCAGTTCCTCGGGCGAGCCGTGGGTGAGTGCGGCGACTTCGGCAATCGAAGCGTTGACTTCTTCGAGCTCGTAAGGCCGATGGTAGGCCACGAACAACTTCGGGTGCGGTGTCGGGAGCATCTTCTCGTCTTCGAAGTACAGCTCCTCGTAGAGCTTTTCGCCCGGTCGCAAACCGGTGAACACGATTTCGATATTGCCTTCCTTGAGACCCGTGAGTCGGATGAGATCGCGGGCCAGATCGACGATCCGCACCGGTTCGCCCATGTCGAGCACGAAGATCTCGCCGCCTTTGCCCATAGCGGCGGCCTGCAGCACGAGCTGCGAAGCTTCGGGGATGGTCATGAAGAAGCGTTCGATCTCGGGATGCGTGACCGTCACCGGTCCGCCTCGGCGAATCTGTTCCTGAAAGATTGGCACCACCGAACCGTTCGAGGCGAGCACGTTGCCAAACCGGACGACGACGAACTTGGTGCTGGCTTGCTCGGAGAAGGCGTGCACGAATCGCTCGGCGAGCTGCTTGGAAACACCCATGATGCTCGTCGGATTCACGGCCTTGTCGGTCGAGATCATGACGAACTCTTGCACGCCGAATTCATCGGAGAGTTCGGCCAGGCGACGAGTACCAAGCACGTTGTTCTTGATTGCCTCGCCGGGGTTGTACTCCATCATCGGCACATGCTTGTGTGCCGCGGCGTGGAAGACGATCGCGGGGCGATTCGTTTTGAAGAGCTGAGCCATCCGGTCGCGATCGGTGATATCGGCGATGCACGGGATGACGTGCGTTTCGGTGCGCAGGGCCCGGAACTCCTGTTCGACGAGGAACAGGCTGTTCTCGGCGCGCTCGACCAGGAGGAGCGTCTTGGGGCGAAACTTCAGCACCTGGCGGCAGATTTCGGAACCGATGCTGCCGCCTGCCCCCGTGACCATGACCGTGCGGCCGGAGATCAGCGTGCTGATCGCGTCGCTGTTGAGTTTCACCGGCTCGCGGCGGAGAAGGTCGTTGATGTCGACGTCGCGGATTTGTGGTGAGTAGGTCGAAGAGAGCAGGTCATCATAGGCCGGAATGACCTTAATCGTGATTTGCGCTTCGCGCGCATCCTCGACCAATTTTCGCAGTTCAGAACCGGTGAGGATGCCCGAGATGACCAGAATATCTTCGACACCCAGACGGCTGGCGATGTTGATTGCGCTGCCGGGCAGCCCCCAGATGGGAATCCCGCTGAAGGTCGAACCGATCCGGGATGCGTCCTGATCCAGGTAGCCGAGTGGCTGGTACTTCAACCGGCGATCAGAGATCAGATAGCGGGCGAGCGTTTCGCCCGACTGATTCGCTCCGACGATCAGGGCTTTACGATATCCGCTGCGCCACAGTCGCGGTCCGAGTTCCTCGCGTGAGAGGCGTCCGATGGCACGCAGGCCGCCGAGCACCAGGATGATCATGGCCCAGTCGATGAGCAGCACGCCGGCCGAGGGATGCATCGTGCGGACGAACAGGCGATCGAGCGCCGCGATGATCAAGAGCGAGAGGGTGGCCGAGTGGAACAGCATCACCAGGTCCGAAAAGGACACGCTGTACCAGGAGCGATGGCAATGGCCGGCGTAGTAGAACACGCCGGTCTGGATCAGAACCACGCCGGGCAGCGTGACCCACATGGTGATCAGATCGCGCTGCGTGAAGATCAGATTGGTGCGCAGTGCCCAGGCCAGAAAATAGAGCAGAGTGAATACGACAAAGTGCAAAACGAGCGCGGCGAAGGCACGCTTGGTGAGCCGCTGCGGCAATAAACCTGATCTCATGTGATCAACCAGAGGGGTGTCGACTTGAGGAGTGAATTCACATGCGAGGTGACGGAGGCCTGTGAAAGGCCACCGGGCGCAGCATAACCACCGCGCGTCTGGCAATCAAACCTTGGCCACCCAATGGTGGCGAAAATGCCAGCTAGCATCCCCTTATGGAGCGATTGGGCAATTTTTGCGAGCGTGTATATGCGCATTTGGTTCAGAGCGGCTCGACTTGAAAGTCTTCCAGAAGCACGCTTGCGCCCTGTCCGAGGAACTCCACCGCCACGACCAACCAGTCCCTGCCGCGACGCTGGACAACTCGTCCTTCCAGACCCGTCATTGGCCCGCTACGGACGCACACTCGTCGCCCCGGTTCGATTCGGGCTTCGATCGTGAGTGGCGCATCGAGTGCAATGAGTCGGTGAATTTGCCGCAGGTCGTGAATCAGCTGCGGAGCATCGGGAACCTCGAGACAGCGTGAAATGCAATTCGAGGTCAGGGCGCGTTGTCGTTCTTCGTTCGTCCCCCGCGCGAAGACATAGCTGGTGAACAGCGGCAGAAAACTCTCTCTCGTTCGTCCTCCAGGAGAGCGAGTTCGTTTGGAAACCATCGGGGCGTAAAAGGGGATTTCCATGCCGAGCAGTCGACGAGTGAGTTCCTTCTCTCGGCGGGCCAGGGTGTAGAACGCCCACCATTTCACATCCGACTGGGATTCAGCGATCGGCTGGTCGAGCAGATCGAGCGGAAATAGGTCGGGTTCGCTGGGCAGGATCGGCATGTTTAATTCAATGAGTTCCCGGTGCGTGTCGCCAGCGGTAAACAAGTGGGCGCGCACTCCGTTCTAATGGGTGACAAGGTCCCCGGAAAACGATGCGCATGGTGGCTCGGATGAAGTCGGATCAGTGGCCCGAGCGACTTGATATTTGGCCCGGCCCATCCCGGGATTCAGTCGCTAACTGGCCATGTTTTAGCTTATCAGACAGGCAGCCGATGGTCTGCCCGCCCGACGGAAATTCGAGCGAACAAACCCCCTGTCTGGCGGCGTCTGCGGTCCGATTGTTCAGGACGTGTTCGACTGCAGGTGGCAAACCGGATGCCGGGTGACGAAAGTCCGTTTCGAGCAGTCGTACCGACCCCTGGAAGACGTGCACTCCGGCGTTTTCTGCGCGTGGCAATTCGGCAACGCGGCGGCATGTGGCGAATCCCCAACGGGGATGTTGGCTTTCGGCATCATGCCGGGGGGCCGCCTGCTGCGAGAACTGCTGGCCGCGGGGGGCCGGCGCTTCTATGATAAAAGGTTTCGCCGATCAAAAATTGAGGTCAAGGTGGCAACTCGTTCGATCTCGCTCCGCGGAGTCGCGGTCCACAACCTGAAGCACGTCGACCTCGACATCCCTCACCGCAAGCTTGTGGTCCTGTGCGGGTTGAGCGGAAGCGGCAAAACAAGCCTGGCGCTTGACACGCTGTATGCCGAGGGGCAACGGCGGTACATCGACAGCTTCTCGGCCTATACGCGGCAGTTTCTCGAACGGCTGGAGAAACCGGCCGCCGAACGAATCGACGGCATTCCGCCGGCCGTGGCGGTCACCCACAAAAACACCGCCCGTTCGAGCCGCTCGACCGTGGGCACGGCCACGGAAACGAGCGATTATCTCCGGCTGCTGTTCGCCAAGATCGGCCGGGTGTATTGTCGCCAGTGTGGTGCAGAGGTTTGCCGGCACAGCCCTCAGTCGGCGGCCGAGATGCTCGCTACGCTTCCCGAGGGGACGCGCTTCCAGGTGGCATTCGCCGCCGAAGCCAACGGCTCGGCACAAAAGCTTTGGACGGCCTTTCAGGAGGAAGGTTTCGTCCGCGCGATCCTCGGCAGTCGTTCGGTGAATTTGGCGGAGGAGCCTTGGTCGGAGATCCACGAAGCGGCCGCCACGGCGGGAGTGCTGGCGGTGGTTGATCGCCTAACCGCTGGGGCGGCGCAGGCAGGCCGTTTGCAAGACTCGCTCGAAACGGCCTTCGCAAAAGGCAAGGGAAGTGTCGTCGTCTTGGTTGACGCCCGAGGTGGAGCCCCGGCACTAGCCGGCGGACGGCCGCGCGAGCTCGATGGAACAGAATGGCAGCAGTACGTTTTTTCGGCGAACCTTCGTTGCGAAGCTTGCGGGATCGACTATCCGCCGCAGGAGCCGCGGCTGTACAGCTTCAATAGTCCGTTGGGAGCGTGCCCGACCTGCGAAGGCTTCGGCAATGTGATTGCCATCGATCTGGATCTGGTCATTCCGGACAAGCAGAAGTCGCTGGCCGAAGGAGCGGTCGCGCCCTGGAACACGCCGGCCTACGCTCACGAACTGGAAGAGCTTAAGTCTCTCGCCGGCGACTACGACTTGCGGATGGATGTGCCGTACTCGGAACTCACCGACAGTGAGCGAGCAATCCTGACTGAAGGTGTACCGGAACGAAAGTTTGGCGGACTGAACGGGTTCTTCGCCTGGCTCGAGCGGCGCAAGTACAAGATGCACCTGCGAGTGTTCTTGAGCCGCTGGCGCAGCTACCGCCCCTGCCCCGATTGCGGTGGAACCCGTTTGCGACCCGAAGCCCTGGCGACGCGGATTGCGGAGCGGAACATCGCTGAAATCTCGACGATGAAGATCGAGGATGCGCTGGCGTTCTTTCGTGCTCTGGAGCTTCCCGACTGGCAGCGTCAGATTGCCCGCGTCATGCTCGAACAGACCGAGTCTCGGTTGAAGTACCTGGTCGACGTGGGGCTCGGTTATCTGAATCTCGATCGGACGCTGCGGACGCTCAGCGGGGGCGAGGCACAGCGCGTGGCACTGACGGGGACCCTCGGATCGAGCCTGGTGAACATGCTGTACGTGCTCGACGAACCATCTGTCGGCTTGCATCCGCGCGATGTGGAACGTTTGAGCGAGGCGATCGTATCGCTGCGCGATCGAGGAAACTCGGTAGTTGTGGTCGAGCACAAAGAATCGCTGATACGCCAGGCGGATCAGCTGATCGAGATTGGACCCGCGGCCGGCGAGCGCGGCGGTGAAGTCGTGTTTCAAGGGACGCTCGCGGAAATGCTTGAATGCCCGCGCAGCCTGACGGGCGATTACCTTGCCGGCCGGCGCGGGGCCACGCCAACGACCAATCGGCGGGTGCCGAACCACGGTTGGATTCGGCTGGCCGGAGCGCGTGGCAATAACCTGCAGAACGTGACCGTCGAATTCCCGCTCAACGTGCTGTGCGTCGTTACGGGCGTTAGCGGAGCGGGTAAGAGCACGCTGATTCAGGACACGCTGTATCCGGCGCTCTGCCGGCGAATGCGCAAAGATGCCCCGAAGCCTGGCGATTTTGATGACGTGTTTGGCGATGGTCAGCTCGACGATGTGATCCTGGTGGATCAAAGCCCAATCGGTCGTTCGCCACGTTCGAACCCGGTAACCTACATCAAGGCGTTCGATGAGATTCGCGGTGTGTTTGCCGACACGATCGAGGCCCGTACGCGCAACTACGATGCGGCCCACTTCAGCTTTAATGTTGACGGCGGTCGCTGCAACGCCTGCCAGGGGGATGGGCAGATTGCGATCGACATGCAGTTCCTGGCAGACGTCTACATGCGCTGCACGCAGTGCGGCGGCCGTCGCTATCGCAAGGAAATCCTGGATGTCAAGTATCGCGGTCGCGATATCTCGGAAGTGCTCGAGATGACCGTTCGCGAGGCGTTCACGTTTTTTCGCGGGCAGGTGAAGGTGCAGGCCCGGCTGAAACGACTGATCGACGTGGGGCTGGAATACTTGCGGCTAGGTCAGCCGGCCAACACGCTTTCAGGCGGCGAGGCGCAGCGGCTCAAATTGGCAGCGTTCATGACTGCTACGCGCCGTGGCCGTTCGCTGTTCTTGCTCGATGAGCCGACGACCGGTCTGCACTTTCAGGACGTGCAGCAATTGCTCGACTGTTTCGAGGCACTGTTGAACGTGGGGCATTCGCTGATCGTCGTGGAGCACAACCTGCAGCTCATGAAAGCCGCGGACTACATTATCGACCTGGGACCTGGCGCTGCGGATCAGGGGGGACGCGTCGTCGCGCATGGCACGCCCGAGCAGCTGGCCCGCGTGAAGGAATCGGCGACAGGTCAGTTTTTGGCGCAGGCACTGGCCGAAGAACGGCGAACGGCCCGGCAATTTGCCGCGAGTGAAGAATCATGAGTGGCGACAGGAATTCAACCGCCGGCCAGGATGCCGAGCTTGAATTGTTCTACGGATCGCTGAATCCGGCCGTCGGACGAGTTTATGCCCGCTGGGGGAGCGCCGAGCGTGCGGGCCTTTCGGTGCGGGGTACGTTGACGGGGCCAAGCTGCGAGTACGCGAATACGCTGCCCGCAACTTCCCGGTTTGTCGACCGTGGGCCAGGCGGACCACCGCTCGCAGAAGCGATCGTGCCTGAGCCGTCGTTCTGGACCCCCGAGATGCCGCACGTATATCGGGCGGAACTCGAACTGCTCGACGGTGGCCAGGTTGTGGCCCGGGTCGAACGCACTTTCGGCTTCCGGCCGCTAGGCGCTGCGGGGGCACGTTTGAGGTTCGACGGCAAAAACTGGGTGCTTCGCGGCGTGGGCATTGACGAAGAGAATGTCGGAGAGCTCGCGACGTGGGGCGAATCGAGCACCACGATCGTGGTAAAACGTCCCAGCGATTTGTTGTGCGAAGCGGCGAGCCGCCTGGGAGTGCTGGTCGTGGCCGAATTGGATGAGTTCGATCTTATGGAATTTCGCCGGCTAAGCCGATGGCCCGCGGTTGGGATGGTCGTCTTGCCGGCCTGTTGTAACGACGGGTTTAGCGCGGTTGCCCATAACTTGTTGCTGGCGGAGCGGATTGGTGGCGCGCAGCCGTCGCCGTGGGCAGATGTCTTGATCTGCGAGATTGCCCTCGGGCACCCCGGGGCATTGCCGGAATCGTCGCTACCGATCATCGCCGAACGGCGGCATGGCGCGACGGCAGTTTGCGACGGCCGCGCGGCTTGCGACCGTTTGCAGGCAGAACTGGCAACTGCGGGCTTGCTTGCCGGATATATTTGTTAGGTATGGCAACCAACGATAATCAACAAGATTCGCAGCGCGTCGATCTGGCGCGTTACGCGCGGCAAGTACGCTATTCGCCGCTCGGCGAAGCCGGTCAGCGGCGGCTGCTCGCCTCGCGCATGCTGGTTTGCGGCTGCGGAGCGCTGGGCTCCGTGATCGCCAACACGCTTGCTCGGGCGGGTGTTGGCCACCTGCGAATTGTCGATCGCGATTTTCTCGAACTGAATAACTTGCAGCGGCAGGTACTTTACGACGAAGCCGACGTGGCTGCCGGACTGCCCAAAGCGATTGCCGCGGCGAACAAGCTGCGGCAGATTAATTCCGGGATTACGATCGAGCCGCTCGTCACCGACGTCGACTTCACGAATGTCGAGGAGCTGACCGATGGGATCGACGTCATCGTCGATGGCACGGACAACTTCGAAACGCGGATGCTCGTGAACGATCTTTCGCTCAAGCGAAAGATTCCCTGGGTGTATGGCGGGTGTCTGGGGGCCGAGGGGCAGACCATGACGATCATCCCCGGCGAGACGGCCTGCTTGCGGTGTCTGATGAGCGACACGCCGCCGCCGGGCACCACACCCACGTGCGACACGGCCGGCATTCTGGGCCCGATCATCAACGTGATCGCTTCCATGCAGGCGGCCGAGGCCCTCAAGGTCGCCAGCGGCAACGTCTCGGCCATCAACCGGCAACTAACGATCATCGACCTCTGGGATAATCGTATTCGGCAGGTCAATCTCGAATCGCTCCGTGCCAGTGGCGAGTGCGCGGCCTGTCAGCGCGGGGAGTTTCCCTGGCTGGCCGGTGAGCGGGCGAGTCATTCGGCGATCCTGTGTGGCCGGAATGCGGTGCAGCTCAATCCCTCGGATCGAGCGCAGGCATCGCTGGAGCAACTCGCGGCGAAACTGGCGACGGTTGGCCGCGTCACACAGAACAAGTATTTGGTTCGAGCCTCGATCGGCGACTATGTGCTCACGCTGTTTGCCGATGGTCGAGCCATCGTGGGTGGCACGGACGACATCGCCACGGCGCGGGGCGTTTACGCAAAGTACGTGGGCACCTGACGCACGTTGGCGACCGAGGAAAGAACCCCCCCGGGAAAGCCAAGGGCTACTGGGTTGTGGCCGGTTGTCGGGCAGTGGCGGCTTCCATGATGCGTTGCTCAGTTGCTTCGGCGCGCGAAAGCTCGGCCGTGAGCCGACCCTCGCAAAGCACCAGAATCCGATCGCAAACCGTGAGGAGCTCGGGCAGCTCGCTCGAGGTGACCAGAATGCCCAGCCCTTCGCGGCATAGCGCGTCCATTAGGCGATAGAGCTCGGCCTTGGCGCCGACGTCCACGCCACGCGTCGGGTCGTCGAGCAGCAGCACCTGGGGCTCGGTCAGCAGCCAGCGACCGATGATCGCCTTCTGCTGGTTGCCACCGCTGAGGCTCGTGATTCGGGCCTCGATGCCGGCCGTTTTTACGTTTAAGCGATGGACGATTCCGCGGGCCTGCTCCGCTTCGACGCGGCCACTCACCAGGCCGCCGCGGGTGGCCTGGTCGAGCGTGCAGACCGTGACGTTCTGTCCGACATTCATTTCGGCGAACAGTCCGAATCGCTTGCGATCTTCGGTCACGAGCGCCATGCCGGCCCGCTTGGCCTCGGCAGGATGCTTGAAGTCGACATGCTTGCCGCCCAGGCGAATCGATCCACTGGGGCGTAGGTCGCTGGCGCCAAACAGGCACTCGAGCAGTTCTGTTCGACCCGCGCCCATCAGACCGGCGATGCCGACGATTTCACCGCGATGCAGATCGAAGGAAACGTTTTCCAGTCGCCAGCGGCGTGCGTGTCCCGGCCAGGGCAACGACAGATTGCGGACTTCGAGAACCGTTGCTCCCATGGCGCGCGGTCGGGACAGGTCGGTCTCTTCGATTTCGCGACCGACCATCAAGTGCGTGATTCCCCGCGGCGTGGCGGCGGCGCGCTCGACAACTTCTACCAGCCGGCCATCCCGCAACACAACGATCCGGTCGGCGAGTTGGAAGACCTCGTCCATCTTGTGCGAGATGTAGAGGATCGTCACGCCGCGATGGCGCAATCGCGCGATCACGCGAAACAGCCTGGCGACTTCAGACTCGGTGAGCGCGCTGGTCGGTTCGTCCATGATCAGGACGTCGGCGTGAATCGAGAGGGCCTTGGCGATTTCGACAAGCTGCTGATCACCGACTCGCAGTTCGCCCACCGGCCGGCGAGCGTCGATCTTGCATTCGAGTTCTTCGAGCAAGCGAGCTGCTTCGCGGTCCATCGCCCCCTGATCCAGCAGGCCGAAGCGGTTGCGTTTTTCGCGACCGAGGAAGATGTTGGCCGCGGCGGAGAGCTGTTCGACGAGGTTGAGTTCCTGGTGAATGATGCTGATGCCGGCCGCTTCAGCGTCGCGAGTGCCGGTAAAGCGAACTGGCTTTTCGCGGAGCCTGAGTTCGCCTCCAAAGTCCGGAATCACGCCGGCTAGTATCTTCATTAGCGTGCTTTTGCCGGCGCCGTTCTCGCCGACGATCGCTAGCAGTTCACCTTGCCGAACATCGAACGAGACGTCGGCCAGCGCCTGCACGCCGGGATATCGTTTTGCGATGCGCTGGATCGAAAGCAGCGCAGCGCTCATGACGACACCGCTTGCGAAGCCCGGCGAGAGGCCCGGTATTCCGCCAGTTTTCGCGCGGCGAGCACCACGATTGCGCCGACAAAAACGATGGCCCCTGCGCTGCGGCCGAACATCATCGTGGTGACGGAGCCTCCCAGGACGGAGAGGATGCCAATTGCCAGAAGTCCCAACACGCCGGGAAAGAACTGTTTGCGTAGTCCGCCGCCGGCCCGGCGCAGCTCGTTGAAGGCGACCGCCAGCACTACCAGTACGCCGACGATGATCCCCTGGTACTCATCGGCGCCAACTTTTACCAGCTTGGCCACGGCGTCGATCACCACGCGGAGGAACACCACGCCGAGCATGGTACCGCCGATCGTGCCAACGCCGCCTTGCAAACTGCAGCCCCCGACGACCGCCGCGGCAATCGCGTTCAACTCGTAGCCAAGCCCCTGCACGGCCGGATACGCAGTGCCGACTTCGGCCATATAAAGGATGCCTGCGATTGAGGAGGTCATCGCGCCCAGGCAATAAGCCAGCCACTTAAGATGATCGGTGCGAATGCCGCTCAGCCGAGCGGCGTTCTCGTTCCCACCCATGGCGTAGAGATGCCGGCCGACGACCGTGCGGCTCAACAATACCCAGCAGGCGACGCTCAAGACCAGGAAAATCACCAGCGGGATCCACCACCGGGTGCCGAGCGCGTTGAACGCGTTGTCGTAAATATAAATCTGCGTGGTCCGACCCGTGGGCATAAGGACGGTCGTCACTTCCTGCACCATGACGCGGGCGAGGCTGCGCAGCCCGACGAGCGAGGCCAGGGTAGCCACGAATGGCGGCAGGCCCACAACTGTGATCAGCCACGCGTGCAATGTGCCGATCAGAAAGCCCACCAGAAGTGTGCCGGCGATTGCGACGGCGATGATGCCAAGCCCTAAGTTATTGGTATCCGGCGCACCTGAAGCATCGTGTGGCGCAAGAGCCAGCATGATCGACGCGCAAATCGCGCCGCTGAAGGCGATCACCGAGCCGCTCGAAAGATCGATGCCGCCCGAGATGATGACGATCGCGGCGCCGAGCGCGAATACGCCGAGCAGCGAAGTCTGCCGCAGAATCTCCTGGGCATTCTGCAGCGGCTTTTCGCGGTAGGCGTCGCTGAAGATCGTGGTGGCTGCCACGACGGCCAGAATTGCCACCAGCAGGCCCAGCTCGTTCGAGTGCTGGCCCGCGATGCGTCGCAGAAGGCTGGTCGATTCGCCGGCGCTCGAGTTCATGATCCGGTCAGGTTATGGTCAGCCAGCCACTTCTTGAAATCGCTTAGCGAGATGAACTCCGTTGTCTCTGCGAACGCCTCTTTCTTGAGCGGCGAGCCGCTGTCGGGATGCACGACTCTCAGGCCCGTGGTGAGGATGTCGCCGTCCGGATTGCTCTCGTCGAACTTTTTCGTTTCGTCGTTGTACGACGGATAAAGGTCGTGGATGGTGGCGTGATCGTCCTCCACCAGAGCCTTCATCAGTCGCGTGCCCAGGTAGCCCATTTCGTAAGGATTCTGCACGACCATCGCGTCGATGTTACCCTCGGACAGGTGGGCCACGGCCTTGGGCGCCGCATCGAACACGACGATGGTTGACTTGTCGCGGATGCCCCGCTCCTTCGCCACGCGGACGATTGCATCGGCGTTGTAAGCCCAGATGCCAACCAGCGTCGTCAAGTCGGGATGCCGGTCGAGCGCGTCACGGACGTTTTTCTGGGCCGTGCTGAGGTCCATGTCGTCCCCCAGGTTTTCAACTTGAGCGAACTTTGCGCCGGCCCCTTCACCGAACCCGCTGATCCGCTCGATGGCGTTGGCCGCGCCTTTCAGTCCGACAAACGTGGCATACTTGCCACCGTCGGGTCGAATGGCAGCGGCGGCCTTTCCCAGTTCCTGACCGCCGATCACATTGTCGGTGCCCAGGTAAGCAAACCGCGCGGCGCGGTTCATGGTGCGATCAACGTCCGAATCGATGGCGATGATCTTGATGCCCGCTTGCTGGCACTCTTCCATGGCCCGGGCGATCGCCGGATTCTTGGAGTCGGTCACCGAGACGGCGACCGCGGCGATGTCCGTCTGGTTGGCGAACTGCCGCAGTCGATCGATCTGACCCTTGGGGGTACCGTCGTTGACTTCCATTTTGGTCTGCAGGCCGGCATCGGCGAGCTTGAAGTCACGCTGTGCATCTTGCATCCCGACGAACATCGCATCCCAGAACGGATCGGCGCCGTTGGTGAGCAGGATCACTCGCTTTGTGCCGGTGGCTGACGAGCCTTCGCCGGTCGAACTCGTGCTGGAGTTGCAACCGGTCCAGATGGTCAGCGCCACAATCGCAGTGGCCGCGACAAAGTTCCGCCCTGGTAACATGTGAGCTATCCTCTTGCCTGAGGTTGCCAGATCGATCGAATGCACGCTACCGCACGCTCCAACGCCGGAGTCACTTGCACGTGAGGTTCCTGTTCTCCGGAAACCGAAGTAAGCATGCGTGGAAGCTGTGCAAAGGACCCCGGCGTCGTCGTGACGGGCTTTCACTTAGCCAGTGGTGTTGGAAGCGGGTGCGTCGGGCTTCTTCGGCTGTTCGCAACCGACGACCAGCGACAACGAACCGATTCCCAGTACCAAGGCCAGCACACACAGCATCCGAGTCATCAGGAAACTCCTCAAATCGAAACGGGTTCACACGAACGAAAGCCTCGATTCTAGAACCCCCGCTAGCTGGTCGCAAGTCGGCATCTGGTGGGCATTTGTCGCCAGATACGGGCCGTTGCTAGCAGGGCCGCGTCAATCGCCATGGTCGGCACGATTGTTCAACTCGCGGTGGTCCACGTGCCGATGTTCGACTAAGTAAGCTCCCACCTCGCTCCCTCCCCTCCGTTCGAATCCCGCCTCGACTCATTCCCACTCTGATGGTTCGTACCACGCCCACAACAATCACGGCTGGCCGCCAGTCTGCGCGCGCCGTGCCGCCGAGCACTAACCTTGGCCGACTTGGCTCGTGGGAATGCGCTGCGCGCATCGGCGGCGGCGCGATGTGCGACGTGTACGCCGCCCGGGCCGCCGGCAGCAGTTATGATCAGCCGGCATCGTATGCGTTGAAGCTGCTGCGCGACGAGTGGCAAGCCGACGAGCGCGGGCGAGTACTGCTAAAGCGCGAGCTGCAAGTCAGCCGGCGCGTGACGCATCCGCGGCTGGTGCCGGTGTTGGCGGCAGAGCTCGAGTCGCCGCCGTACTACCTGGTGATGCCGCTTTTGGAAGGCTGTTCTCTGGAAGAGCAACTCAGCCGCGTTCGTGCGCTTGACCTGCCGTTGCTGTTCTGGATCGCGCGGCAAACGGCGGAAGCGATGGTCGCGCTCGAAGCTGGGGGCTGGATGCATGGCGACATCAAACCGAGCAACATCCTCGTTGGACCTGACGGGCATGTTACGTTGATCGATTTGGGGTTCGCGACTCCCACGACGCAGCCAGCGCTCGTCGTCGATCGCCCGCTGCTGGGCACGCTCGCCTATATGGCGCCAGAACTTCTGTTTTCGTCCGCCGGTGGCAGTATTAAGAGTGACGTTTATAGCCTGGGAGTTATGCTTTTCGAATTACTGACAGGCCGACTGCCATTCGATTCCGATGACGTGGCCGAGTTGGCCGTGCAGCATCGGCAACAGTTGCCGGCCGATCTGCGGCATCATCAGCCGCGGATTCCTGTTCGCGCTGCGCGGCTGGTGCAGCAAATGCTCGCCAAAGAGCCCTTGCGAAGGCCGACGCCCACGGAAGTGGTCGAGCGACTGATCGCGTTTGAGATCGAGACCTTTGCCGAGCGGTTCGCTTGCGAAGCGGCATAGGGTGGCGCGGCCACCATTGCGTTGAGCCGCGCCTGCGCTCATGGTACTCTGGGGGCTGTCGGATTGTCGGTTTTCCGCCCACCGCCCCCCGAGACCGGATGCGAGCCATGCTGCCTCGCGGATATAGCGAACGATTGCCAGTTTCGCGACGCGCTTTTCTGAGCCAGGCAGGCGGGGGATTTGGAGCGATTGCATTGACATCGCTCTTAAGCCGTGAAGCGAACGCGGCAGGAAACTCCACAGGGCAGGGCTCAGTCAGCCCTCTCACTCCTAAACTCTCGCACTTCCAGCCGCGCGCGAAGCGGGTGATCTACCTGTTCATGCACGGTGGGCCGAGTCATGTCGATCTGTTCGACCCCAAGCCGGATCTGATCAAGTACGCGGGGCAGCCGCTGCCCGAAAGCGTCGGCCCGGTGATGACCCGCCGCAAGGTGGCGGCCAATCCGCTGCTCGGGCCGATCAAGCCGTTCAAACCGCGCGGGCAGTCGGGCATTGAGATCAGCGAGTTCCTGCCGCACATGGCCGAGGTGGCCGACGAACTATGCGTGCTGCGGTCATGTCATGGCGACAGCGTCAATCACCCGCAGTCGGTTTACCAGATGAACACCGGCAGCATCTTGATGGGGCGGCCGAGCCTGGGAAGCTGGGTCAGCTATGGCCTGGGAACCGAGAACGACAGCCTGCCGGCTTTCGTCGTCCTGCCTGATCCGGGTGGCGGCATCAAGGGCGGCCCATCGGCTTGGAGTAATGGCTATCTGCCGGCGACGTTCCAAGGCACGACGTTCCGGCCAGGCGGCACTCCGGTGGTCGACCTGCGTCCGCAACCGGCAATCAGCGGCGCCCAGCAGCAAGGGACGATCGAGCTGTTGCGCGAGATGAATGCTCGACACGATGCGCTGCGCGGGAATCCTGGTGCGCTCGAAGCGCGGATCGAAGCCTATGAGCTGGCTTTTCGAATGCAGGCGGCGGCACCCGAGGCGGTGGACATCGCCGACGAGACAGAAGAGACGCTCGCTCTGTATGGCATCGGCGAAAAGCCGACGGATGAGTTCGGCCGGCGCTGTTTGCTCGCGCGACGAATGATCGAGCGTGGCGTGCGGTTCGTGCAGCTTTACTCAGGCGATACGAACGGCTGGGACGCCCACGAGGACGTGCTCAAAAATCATACTGAGTATTGCGGCCGGACCGACAAGCCGGTGGCGGGACTGCTGCGCGACTTGCGGCGGCGCGGGCTGCTCGACGACACGCTGGTGATCTGGGGAGGCGAGTTTGGCCGCATGCCAATGAGCGAGCAAGGCAAGGGACGCGATCACAACCCCTGGGGTTATACGGTGTGCCTGGCCGGAGGCGGCGTGAAAGGCGGCTTCGCGTACGGCGCGACCGACCCGTTTGGTCTGCGGGCAGTTGAGGACAAGGTGCACGTTCACGACCTGCACGCGACGATCCGGCATTTGCTCGGAATGGATCACGAGGAGCTCACGTACCTGCACAATGGGCGTTATGAAAGACTGACCGACGTGGCCGGCAACGTCGTGCGGGAGATCCTGGCATGAGCCGATCGGGCTGCTTCGCGCTTCTGGCGGTGGCGTTGCTACTCGGTGGCTTGAGCATCGCCGCGCTGGCGGACGATGGCGTCGAGCCTCGGCTCGAAGAGGTGCCGATCACGGCGAGCGAGCGTGCGCACTGGGCATACCGACCGATGCAGCGCGTCGAGCCGCCGCAGATGACGGACGCGTCCTGGGCGGCGAACCCGATCGATGCATTCATCAAGGCGCGATTGGAACGGAAGGGCCTCACGCCGCTCCCGGAAGTCGGCAAGCTCACACTGCTGCGGCGAGTATGTTTTGACTTGGTCGGACTGCCGCCCACGACTGAGCAGACTGAAGACTTTCTGAGGGACGAATCGCCAGAGGCTTACGAGCGGCTGGTGGATCGACTCTTGGAATTGCCAGCTTACGGCGAGCGTTACGCCCAGCACTGGCTCGACCTTGCCCGGTTTGCCGAGACGGATGGCTTTGAGCACGACCTCGTACGGCCGAACGCCTGGCGCTATCGCGATTGGGTGATCGACTCGCTAAATCGCGACATGCCCTACGACGAGTTCCTGCGTCAGCAATTGGCCGGCGATGAGCTCGATCCCGATGACCCGCAGGCGGCCGTCGCGACGGGATTTCTCTTGTGTGGGCCGGACATGCCGGACATCAATCTGCAGGAGGAGCGTCGGCATGTGGTGCTCAACGAAATGACCGCGACGGTCGGCAGCTCCGTGCTGGCGATGCAATTTGGCTGCGCCCAGTGTCATGACCACAAGTACGATCCGATCCGGATTCAGGATTTTTATCGATTGCGGGCGTTTTTTGAGTCGGCGGAGTTGTTTCGCGATTTGCCGATCCCGACGCTTGAGGAGCGAGCCGCGCGAGAAGCGGCCGAGGCTTCGCGCGGCGAGGATTTTCACAATGCCGTTAAGCGGCGCGATGAGCTGGAGAAGCAGGGCCGCGAACTCGCGCGGAAAACGAATCCCGATGCGCGGCCGACGCTAAAGCTCGCACTGGCCGAATTGACGGAAGACGAACGGGCCGAGCATGCCGCGGTTGTGAAGATCATCAAAGCGGCTCCATCGCTACCGGAGTTGCCGCTGGGACGCGTCATGCAGCCGGGGAAGCGACACGTCGCACATGTGTACCTCCGAGGCGATTTTCGCCAGCCGGGGCCAGTGGTCGAATGCGAATACCCTGGCGTACTGGTGGCGGAAACCAGCGCCGAGCAAGAACTATCCAATGAGCGGCCCAGAACGGCGCTCGCCGCGTGGCTTACGCAGGACGAACACCCGCTGACGGCCCGGGTGATCGTGAATCGGCTTTGGCAGTGGCATTTTGGCCAGGGGCTTTCCAGCACGCCAAGCGATTTTGGCACGATGGGCGCCGAGCCGACGCATCCGGAACTGCTCGACTGGCTGGCGCGCCGCTTCGTTGCCGATGAATGGAGCCTCAAGAAGATGCACCGGCTGATCGTTACATCACGGACGTACCGCATTGCGACCGTGCCCTACGATGCTGAGTGGTCGGAAGCAGCGGTTGAGTACGCGCGCGAGTTGATATCCAAGAACCAGGCCGCCGATCTGGACAACGAATTCTGGTGGCACCGACCGCTGGTGCGGTTGGACGGGGAATCTATTCGCGATGCGATGCTCGTGGCCTGCGGAAAGCTCTCCGAACGCCGCGGTGGGCCGGGCATCCGTTCGCCGCTGGCTCCTGAGGTCACGCAGACCTTGCTCCGCGGTCAGTGGGAGCCCAGCGGCGATGCCGAGGATCACCGGCGGCGAAGTATCTACCTGTTTGTGCGATGGAATCTGCGGTACCCGATGTTCGATGTGTTCGATCGGCCGGACACGAACGCGAGCTGCCCGCAGCGGCACGAATCGACCACGGCAACCCAATCGCTGACACAATTCAACTCGGCATTTAGCTTGGAGTGCGCCCGGGAATTGGCTGGCAGTGTCATGCGAAGCGACTTTGCAGGATCAGGCGATGCCGATCGAGCGGCGATTACCGCGGCGCACCTGCGCGTAAACAGTCGACCGGCGACGGATGCTGAAGTCGCGGCGGCGATCGCATTTCTAGATAAGCAGGCTGAGCAGCTTCGCAGTGAAGGTCGCGAACCGGCGTCGCTGGCGCTACCCCCTGGCGAGCAGCTGGGCGATCCGTATCGCGCGGCGGCGCTGGTGGATTACTGCCTGGCGCTGTTCAACGGGAACGCGTTCTTGTACGTCGAGTGATGCTAAGGCACTCGGGATTCTAAGAACCCCGCCGGCAAAGCCGAGGCTGCCAGCGCAACCACCCCGGAATTGAAAAGCCCCCGGGCAATCGCCCTGGGGGCTTTGTGCATTTGCGTCTTCAAGCTGGTTCGTTTAGTCGCGCGAAGAAAGGGACATGACCAGTTGGATCATGTACCAGAACATCAACGCCAGCGACGAAAACAAGGCGAGCGAAGCCGCCACGTGCTGGCCGACGCGGTAGTGGTGCAGTACGTTGCTCGTGTCGTACAGGATGTAGCCGGCCGACAACAGCAGCAGCGCGGCGATGAATACGAGTCCGAACAGTGGCAGCGAGAACACGATGCCGACGACGATCACGCCCATCGCGATCAGGGCGGCGATGCCCAGGAAGGGCCCCAGGAATGAGAAGTCAGCGCCGGTAATGAACACAATCGCCGTGAGTGCCACGAACGTGAAGATCGTCAGCCCCGCGGCGACGCCGATCACGTTGGTGCCGGTCTGGTCGGTGAACGACTGGGCGATCATCAACAGCGGCACGAAGATTACGGACCACGCCACCACATACAGTGCAAGGCCGGCATATTGCATGCCGACCGACGCGGCCGAGTTCGCCCAGTAGTTGGCCAGGTAGCTTGCCCCGATGAACACGGCCATGACGATCAACCAGCCGTACGGCATTGTGACCACACCGGCCATGGCATTGGTTACCGCGGGCGTGTTGAGCAGGATTGCTTCCAGGCCGATGAACGACAGAATGGCGACAAACAGGTGAATGTACGTGAGACGGATGAAGCGTGCCCGGTCGTTTGTGTCGGCCTCGGCGGCGACCATTCCCCAACTGGCGTATGGATTCGAGGAATCGTTCATTTCTGGTGTTCCTTAAAGTTGGAGAGGAAGAGCGAACCGGTTTCACGCGCGCCGCTTGTTAGAATCTACTGCCCCGGCGGCGGGTGTCAACAAATCATCCACTAGGGGTTGGCCGCCCGCGGTGCCCTGTCAAAGATGGGGGGCACTGCTAAGATGGCCTGAACCTACAGAAATCTACTTTGCAATCAGCTTCTTTGCCGGAGAACGGACATGGTTTTGACGCCCAGCACGATGTTGCCGCTAGGAACGAAGGCGCCGAACTTCTCGCTGCCCAACGTGGATGGAAAAACCGTTTCGCTGGCCGACTGCGAGGGCGCCAAGGCCCTGCTCGTGATCTTCATGTGCAATCACTGTCCCTACGTGATCCATGTGGCGCCCGAAGTGGCGCGGCTCGCCAAGGAGTATCAGGCCAAGGGCGTTGCCGTCGTGGGCGTCAACGCCAACGACTCCAGCACGCATCCGGCCGACTCGCCCGAGCAGATGGTGCACGAGGTGGAGAACCGGGGTTACACGTTCCCCTACTTGTACGACGAAACGCAAGAAGTGGCCAAGGCCTATCGGGCTGCCTGCACGCCGGATTTCTATGTTTTCGATGCCGATCACCGGCTGGCCTATCGCGGCCAGCTCGACGGCAGCCGGCCCAACTCGGGAGTGCCGCTCACGGGAGAAGACCTGCGCGCGGCGCTTGACGCCGTGCTGGGCGATCATCCGGTTTCGACGGACCAGAAGCCCAGCATTGGCTGCAACATCAAGTGGCAGGCCGGCAGCGAACCGGATTACTTTTAAGCGGCGTTGCGCCATCAGGCTCCGATAGGAAGCGATCATGTCTGCGGATGATTTCGCGACTGTGCCGGACTATAGCCAGACCACCTTCGGCGAACCGGCGCCGCCGGCTCCAGCGCGGCCAGGGCCGGGATTCTGGGCGGCACTTGGTTGGACATTTCTGCTCGCTTTCGCGTTGAATGTGCTTTCGACCGGCCTGTTCGTAGTCTACATGGCCTGGGGCATCGACCTGGACGATGCCATCGGCGTGCTGTTCCTGTGCACCACGCTGGCCACGACCAGCCTGGCCATTCTGATTTCGGTGCTGCACTTCGGCCATTCGACAGCAAGACGCTTGGGAATCTGCCTTCCCGCGGTGGGACACGTCGCGCTGGTCCTGCTTACCATTGGACCGTTGGCCGTGGTCGTGCAGGAGATCGCCGCCTGGGCTGCAGAAGTATTGCCCTCGATCCTCGACGGACAGTACTCCGCGTTCGCCTTGCAGCCTTGGCCGTTGATCCTGTTCGGCGGATGCGTGTTTCCGGCCCTGGGCGAGGAGATCTTTTTCCGAGGTTTCCTGGGGCGTGGTCTGCTGGCGCGGCTGGGCGTGTGGTGGGGAATGCTATGGACATCCGTGCTGTTCGCGCTGATTCACATCGATCCGCCGCAAGTCATCGGAATCGTCTTCGTCGGCCTGGCGCTGCATCTGATCTTTCTGGCAACCCGTTCGCTGTGGATGCCGATCTTGCTGCATTTCTGCAACAACGCGCTGAGCTTCACTCTGGAACGAGCCGAAATCTATTCGCTGGACGAGCACTTGCCGCCGCTGGTCGTGTTGTGCGGCGCCGCGGCACTCGTTCCACTCGCAGTGCTGTTCTGGCAATCGCGTGCGAACTGGATTCTGCCGGACGGCGAGCGCTGGACGCCGGGTTACGCAACCACCGAGGTTCCGCCGCCAGAAGCCCAAGCCCGACGAGTCATCGCGCGCCCGGGGCTCGTCTGGTTGCTGCTCGCGGCAGTTGGCCAGATTGGGTTCTGGACGATGTTCGTGCGCTCCGCGTAAATCGGCCTGGCCGGAGTTGCCTTTTGTTGCCGAGTGGCTTTCTGCTGGCAATTAGGCGTCGTCATCTTCCGGCGGGTGCTGCTTGAGGCTCTTCATCAGCCAGCGGCCCCAGAGCAGGTAGTGCAGGAACATGAAGGCCGGGATCAGCGCGGCCACGCCGATCATCATCAGCCCTGCCCTGCCGGCGAGCGCAACCACGCCCGTCAGCAGCACGGCGATTGGCACCATGACCATCACTACGGGCGCCAGCGAACTCTTCGAACGCGCGCCGGAGGGCGCATCGGGGCGCTGCGGTCGCGTGGGTCGCTGGGCGTCGGACAAGGGCAAGGTACCAAGGGCTTGAAAGCTGGCGAATCAGTTCTCGACGAATTCGGGCACAATCAACTGCGGGATCACTTTGGCCGCGTGACCTCGGGCGAGCAGCGTGCGCACCGCCTCTCGGCCACGCTCGCCGAAGTCGAGCGTCCAGTCGTTCACATACATGCCCACGAATCGGTCGGCCCGCTTCTCGTCCAGATCGCGACCGTACTGCAAGGCATAGTCGAGGGCCTCGGCCCGATGGTCGAGACCATACTGAATGCTCTGCTTCAACAGGCGATTGACGTCCGAGATCACGGCGAGGCCAAGATCCTTGCGAATCGCATTTGCGCCGAGCGGAAGCGGCAGGCCCGTGGTTTCGAGCCACCATTTGCCGGTGTCGACGACGAGCGTCAGGCCACGATCGGCATAGGTGAGCTGTCCTTCGTGAATGATCAGGCCGGCGTCGATCTTCTCCCCCTTGTACTCTCCCTTTTCGACGACATTGATGATCTCGTCGAACGGCACGACGACGTGCTTGAAGTCGATGCCCAGGCAAAGTCGCAGGGCGAGGTAGGCCGTGGTGAGCGTGCCCGGCACGGCGATCGTCATCCGCTTGAGGTCTTTAACGCAGTAAGCGTGCGTGGCGACGACCATCGGTCCGTAACCATCGCCCATGCTTGCGCCGCAGGGGCAAAGCATGTATTTGTCGGTGAGGTGAGCGTACCCGTGCAGACTGACCGCGGTCAGCTCGAGTTCGCCGGTGAAAGCCCGGCGATTGAGCGTCTCGATATCGACCAGCTCGTGGCGAAAGTCGTAAGGGCCGGTGTCGATCTTGTCGTTGGCCAGGGCGTGGAACATGAACGCGTCGTCCGGATCGGGGCTGTGGCCGACGCGAATCAGGGTCTTGGTGGTGCTCACCGCGGGTAGTCTCCAAATTGCAAAGCGTTCTTGAGAGGGAGTGACTGGCGAGGCGGGAAAACAAATCCGCGCTGGTCATCCATTCGCACGGCCGAGATGCTCCCAGTGTGGGCGGATCCCGTCGTGCTACCTTACGAACTGCAAAAGCGGCTGGTTGTTCACCCCATCATAAGGCTCGGGGGGCCGGTTGGGGAGTGCCGGGCCGGTCGGGCTCGGCATTCTGGGCGTATCCCGGCCGATTGGCGCGGCGCCCTGGCGCGGGCGGCTGCTGGGTCGAATTGTCAAGGAGCGGGAGGAGTTGGAAGTTTTCAGTGTTCAGTGTTCAGTTTTCAGTAGGAAGAAGCTGTATTCATTCCTCATTGCTAAAAACTGAACACTGAAAACTTGCCTGACTTTTTATAAGCGACTCGCTTTTCGCGCGTGTGCGCTTAGAAAAGCGCGCAAAGGATGTTTCGGGCGCACACACCCGTATCGGCAAAGGCACTGCGGGGCCCGAGCGCGGGCGCGTGGGCCGCGTGGCTTCTCCAGGTTCTCAGCAGTGCGGGCGTGGGCTGCGAACATGATGTGGTCTCTACCTGTTGTCGTGACCTTACCCTAAACGAAATCCTGGCCTGATTACTAGAGGTGGTGGACACGTGGGCGGTGTGCGCGATGCGCACGCGAGCGCGGTACCTCGCAACGACTTGCGCAGCGAGCCAGCCACACGCGCGGGCAAGAGCGATTCGGAATGCGATTTTTTCAGATGCGAAGCACTGACTGCCCGGAAAGTAGCAGGCACACGCTGTGTGCCGTCGCTGGACTAGCGAAGACGATCTCGAAGGGCCGGCAGCAGTAACTCGGCTGGCTCGTCAGGCCGTCTTCGATGCAGAGCCTAGTCCGCTGCGGTTACAGCACACGGCGAGGCTGTGATTTTTTGAGATTGGCGGGGGCGATGGATCGCGCTAGCTTGAGGGGCCACTTA
>Ga0169931_10002822_pt1 | contig 28032 bp, 26 predicted proteins | sample Kivu_15m_20L_FD_129675 | JGI IMG/M metagenome (GOLD analysis project Ga0169931, IMG submission 129675) | Freshwater microbial communities from Lake Kivu, Western Province, Rwanda to study Microbial Dark Matter (Phase II) - Kivu_15m_20L... | ecosystem: Environmental > Aquatic > Freshwater > Lake...
AGCGTAGCGAGTCACGCAAGAGCCTGTGGGAGAACCGCCAGATTTTTCTTCAGCCTCGGTAGAAATGCCGAGGCTTTTTTTTGCTTGGAGTTTCTCTACATACGAGCGTAGCGAGTCACGCAAGAGCCTGTGGGAGAACCGCCAGATTTTTCTTCAGCTTTTTTTGATCGTTTTGGATCTGCGTATTTGGATCTGTTCAAGGGGTTAGGGCGTGCATTGGCACGTATTGTCAGCAACGTTAGTGATCACCCCGCTTGTCGTCACGCTTCCGGTATTTCCTGTGAGAGGTTCTAAGTTCAAAGTCGCACCCGCTGCATTCGTTAGCGAGTAACCCGACCCGCCCGCCACCGTATTATTCGTGAGATTAAGGCAAAGAGTTGACGGGCTTACCGTTGATGCATTGACTCCGTAAAACCCTACTCCAGGCGAATTCACAGTATTTTGGTTGATCGAAACACGTTTTGTCCCAGATCCAATTGCCGCCAGGCGAACCCCATCCCTAGCCAATGAGGAAATGAGATTCCCTTCTACTACAAAGCATTGTCCATCTGCTGAAGGGCTGAGGAGGATCCCGTCTAGCGCGCTGGTAATCGTATTGTTTGACGCGGTCGCCTGAATCATACCTGCAGGCCCATAGGAGAATCCGATAAACATGCCGTTGGAGACTGCGGAATTTGGGGTAATGGTATTGCCGGTCGCTTGGATTCGAAGCGCACCGCTTAAATCGGCATTGAACCCAATCCCTGACAGGGTCGTGTTCTGAACTGTATTATTCGCTACGGTTCCTTCAAGCGTGACTCCGCCGGCGATCGTTTGCATGCGGATCCCTTGAGCTGTTGCCCCCATTATGCCAAGAATTTGGTTGTTCGAAATGTCGAATGTCCCGCTTCCGGAATAGACAATCCCGGCATGTCCAAATCCGCCGGCATGTTGTATCACTGTGTTGTTCGCAATGGTCGACTGCGCTGATGTCCCGCCGTTCGAAGTGAACCGGATACCGCCAAGCGTGGGGTTTGAGACGGAATTGTTCGAGAGGACGAACGCGCCGCTGCCGGTGAGATCGATTCCGTAGCTAAACGATCCTGTAATGGAGTTATAGGTGACCGTTCCGCCAGTTGTTCCCGATGCGCCGAAGATCCCTGCTGTCGCCCCCGATGTTACAATATTAAATCCCGATACTTGGTTGCCATTTGCCAACGCCACGACGTTCCCAAGGATGTTTGCAATGACGGGGTTGCCATTTGAAAATGGGGGAATCACAATCGTTCCGTCCGTCGTGGTCAGAGGCTGGGGAATGCCGGCGCCGAGGAGTCTCTGATTGTTTTTGAGCGCGATCCCCGCATCCATCCCTGAAGATGTGCCGTTGCCTTGGAACACATAAATGATATGGTTCGGGGCTGAATTGGCTTGAGCAAGAGCTAAAGTGGGATAGGGGCTTTCAAAGGTTCCATTCGAACTGCTTGTGTTGTTGACGAAGATAAAAAAGAACGGCTGGCCGGTTGCTGGGTCGATTGCTGGGAAAGGGTTTTTTTTCGTGTCGACGACCGGGATTTCGAAACGGTCTACCCTTTGAAGAGCCCTTTGATAGACTGCGGTTTCTTGGGAGCAAGCGTATTGGGGCCGCCGCTCGATCTCACTTTTCCGGCCGAAGGGAATGACGAAACCGATCTCGCCCTGGACAATTCCATGGAAGACGCGGTCCCACGAACCGCTGACTTGGAGACGCAAGCGGTCGTATGCGAGGCATTGGAATCTCCCTTCACCGCCCCAGGCCACTTTGCCCTTTCCCTCGAAATAGTATGGGCCTGCAGCGGCGTACAGCTGGATTGTTTTTCCGTCCAGGGCATGCACTCCGATCTCAGCATTGGCTCCGAGCATCGCAAATTCCCGCTTTCCTCTCAGGAGAAGGGAGTGTCCTTCGAATTTGTAAAACCCCCCTTTATTGTAAATCTGGCTCTCCGTCTTGCCGACCGGATAATAGCCGTTTGCGCGAAAATCGACCCGTTTGCCTATAGCCTCCACTCCCGCGCTTACTTGATTGTATGTTTGATGGCTTGTGCGGCGCCAATCCCAGTAGGCATTGGCTCCCCAGACCCATGAGTTGAAACAGCGAATGCCCACTCCCACATTGCTTGCAAATTTCCCATCATTGAAAACATGCCCGCGCAGATCGAGGAAAGGGGTCCAATGTTTGGGCAAGAGAGAGGGAACAGTGAAAAATCCTTCTAACGTGGTGTAGCCTTTCGTATATCCGACCCCCTTGGCTTCAATGTGTCTCGCTTCAATCCAATAAGGCGCGGGAGTCGGCCCGCAGCAAGGGAGGCATTCGGTATCGGGGATTGTAGATTCAGTCTCCCGTTGACTTGTCATTCCTGTTATTTCGCTAAACTTAAGAGCAACATCGGATTTGCTAGAGATCTTCTCCTGCGCAGCAAAAGAAAACCCGCACGTAACAATAAATATGGGAAACCAAACAAAACGCATGTCCCTGCGTATGCCAAAATGTCCTTTTATAGTCTGAGACCATTGCATAAGCAAAACACTCTCGTCTATTAGGCACTCCTTGGCTTTTAAGCAAGGCAATGCCAGTCCCTTTTTTGCATGCATATTTCCAAAAATTCGGTTTTGGACAGCCTGATGTTTAGGTTTTCCGTGCTGAATCTTATCTGCAGATGACCTCCATTCGTCTCAAATTGTATGCAAAACACATCAGCATCATTTGTAAACTATTCTTTTCCAATCCTATATATCGCCCTCTGGCATATCGGTAACTTCGTTTTAAAGTCCCGAATATCCGTTCAATCGGCACCCTTAACTTCGAGAGAATCCTGTTGCACCGGCCTGCTGCTTTGGTGGGCTTTTCCTTCCGGCTATGTATCAATATCCCGTTGTTGATCTGCTTCTCCCTCAGGAGATCTCCATTGGCCTGACTATCGTAGGCTTTGTCAGCGAAGACCCACTTTTCTTCCCCCGTGATCACTGCCCCCAACATTCGACTATCATGCACGTTTGCTGCCGTCATCTCACATCTTCGGATCAGCTCACTCTCTTGGTCAACTCCCAGATGTGCCTTGTATCCATAACTAAAGCATCCGTTCTTGATCGCCCAACCCGCTTCCGGATCCAAAGGTGACTTCCCAGAACTTCCATCTTCATTCTTTGGCGGCTTCGACACAGCGGCCTCAATGACAGTTGCATCGACCAGGGTTCCCTTTTTGATCATCAAACCCAGGCGATCCAATTGACGATCTAGCTCTAAAAACAACTGTTCTTTGAATGGAAGAATCTGCTCTCTAAATCGGCAGATCGTAGAGTGATCAGGCGCCTTCTGTGAAAGAGATAGTCCTACAAAACGGCGGAAAGACAACCTATCGTCGAGCATCTCTTCCAGCAAGTAATCGGAGGCAGCATACCACTGCTGAACCAGCAAACACTTAAAAAGCAGGAGCAAAGGATAGCTTGGTCTTCCAGTATGAGATGAGTAGATGGAACTCAGGAGGAGGTCAAACGCGCCCCAATTGACCAGTCGATCGATCTTGTCGAGTCGTTGGTTCAATTTTGGGTTGTTAGCGACGAAGGAATCGGCAAAGTCGAGTTGCCCGGAAACTTGTTGCACCATAAATCCTCACTGTGGAGCAAATATTTTACGCTCTCAGCGAGAGTTATGCAATAGTCTCAGTCTACTTATTACTCTGCAAAGAGTTCGTTGAGTATTTCAACGACAATTGGATCGCGTTGCACGAGGCTGTTTTGAACCAGGTGGATGCACTGATCCCTGGCCCTCCACATATACTGGTCGTGGAACGGATCGGATCGGTCTTCTGCACGCATGACGGCCCTTTCCATAATCCGCTTGATCGCTTGGAGAACAAAGTCTACATCCGCGCGCAATGGCTGGTTCGCATGGAGGAAGGCGTTCCCATCGCGTAAAATCGCCGCCATAACGACATCAGGATCCCCGCCCAACCGTTCGCTTGCATGCTCTAGGGCTTCCGGATTGACTGCAACGGCTTTGAGCACGAACGGTTTGTTGTCGCAGTCGATCATTCCATTTTGCATGGTCCGGGCGTCTACCCGGATCGCTTCGAGCCATCGGGTTTCTTGATCGGCGATCTGGGAAGGAGTGGCTCTAGCCGAGAGATATTCCAAAATCGGAATCCCATTCACTGAGGTGATCCTCATGCTGCATATGGGACACGCGGGGACCCTTAATGTAAAATCGGTTTGCTGAAAACATTCGAGGCAGGTCAAATGGATCGGTTCTAGGCCCGAATTTTCCTGTGCATGCCCGATCCATTCTTCTTTCTCGATCATGCATATCGGGCATTCCGGCCCCACGGCCTTGTAGGTGGCGAATTCCGAAGTGACTTTCATAGGCCGGAGGACTATCGCTTTTTTTCTTTTTTCTGTCTTCTTTTTTTTTAATGCGGCTTTGCGTATGAGCAGAATTTAGGTGCCGATTGGATTGGAAAAGGATCTCCATTCTCTTCATTTTAGCCGGATGCGTCCGGATCCCCGACTCTGAACAAGCTGCTGCCGCCTCGGTATGCGGCGTATCGGCTGCAGTCGAAGATGCGGTAAAGTCTGGGGATTTTCAAATGGGGGAGTGGGTTCGGGCTCGCTGGTGGGAAGAATTCAATGACCCAATCCTAAACGGCTTGATGGCTCGGGGACTCCGCTGCAGCCCAACATTAAGTCTCGCACAGGAACGGCTAAAAGCGGCTGCCCAGGCGGCTTTGCAAAAGAAAGCCGCCCTCTATCCTGAACTCGATCTCAACGCGTTTGATTTCTGGGCCCACTTGAGCCGAGAAGGGTTTTTTCGAGCGTTTTCGCCCCTTGAGCCGGCCGCCATCAATGACTTTTTCCTTGGGCTGACCTTCACATACGAGTTCGATTTTTGGGGGAAAAACCGGGATCTTTATAACGCGGCCCTCGGAGAAGCGGCGGCCCGCTGCGCTGAAACGATGCAGGCGGAACTCATCTTGACCACTTCGATCGCCTACACCTATTTCGAACTCCAATTTTTATTGAAAAAGAAGCAAATTTTCGAGGAGCGTCGGGAAAACCGGCGTCAAGCGGCGCTCATCCGCACCCAAAGGCAAAAAGGGGCGCTCGATACCGCCCTCGACCCGCTCGCAGCGAGGGCTGAGACGCTCGGCGTCGATGCGGAGTTAAGCGATCTTGAGGCGACGATTAGCGCCCAAGTCCATAAGATCAAGGCTCTCATGGGGCTTTCTCAAGACGACCCGGTCGATGTCTCCGTTCAGCCGATGAAGCCGCTTCCGCTTGTCCTGCCGGAAAAGCTCGGCCTCGACCTAATCGGCCGGCGGCCCGATCTGATCGCCCAGAGAAGGCGCTTGGAGGCGGCGGCGCTCAAAGTCGATGCGGCCAAAACCGAATTCTATCCGAATCTAAATCTGATGGGATTTCTCGGCACCGAGAGCGTCACTTGGTCCCAGCTTTTTAAAGCCGGAAATTACGATGTCGGCATCCTTCCTGCTTTGCACCTGCCTATTTTCACGGCCGGAAAACTCCGGGCGCAGCTTTACGAAAAGAGCGCCGAATTCAACCAGGCGGTCTACACCTATAATGAGACGATCGTCCAAGCGGCTCGCGAAATCGCCGACAGCCTGACGAAAATCAGCGCTCTTCTTCGGGAGATTAAGGTGCGGGGGGAGCTTTTCGATATCGCCAAAGCTCAGGAGTCGCTGACTTTGCGGCGGTTCGAAGGCGCGGTAGCAACTAAAACCGATACTCTCCAAGCGGCGGATGGCGTGCTGCAAAAAGAGCTTGCCCTCTCCTGGCTCGAGTACGCCGCGCAGATGGCGAAGATCAACCTGATCCGCGCTCTCGGAGGAGGGTTCCATGAGTGATCCCGCCGCCTCCCCGAAAAAGAAATACCTGGCTGCCTGGGTCGGCGCCTCCTTCTTTTTTCTCCTGATCGGAGCCGTATGGCTGGCGTACTGGCTGTTCTGGGGCCAGTTCAAGGAATGGACGAACGATGCGTACACAAACGGGAATATGATCCTCATCTCTCCTTTTCATGAGGGAATCGTCGTTGCGATCCATGCGGACAACGCCCAAAAAGTGGAAAAGGGGCAAGTTCTCGTCGAACTCGATCGGCATGCTTTCGAAATTGCCTTAGAAAAGGCGAAGGCCGATTTGGCAGAAGCGGTGCGCGATGTGGTTCAGATGTTTTTCAGGGTCGAATCGCTCCGAGCAAGAATTCAAGGGTGCGAAGCGAGGGTCGTCCGCGCAAGACTCGACTACGAGCACCGGGCCGAGCTTGTTTCGGATGGAAGCGTTTCGAGGGAGGACTATGAGCACAGTGAAACGGATTTGACAGCAGCCCTTGCCGCGCTGACGGAAGCCGAAAAAGAATGGGCCGAAGCGGTCTCCCAAATCCAAAGCACGACCCCGTTCAACCACCCGAAAGTCGAAATGGCCAAGGCAGCGGTGAAACAGGCATTCCTCGATTTAAACCGCTGCAGCATCCGCGCCCCAGCCTCAGGGATCATCGGGAAGAGGATCGTACAAGTAGGGGAGTGGGCGGGTCCGCGCGATTCGATGATGATCCTCGTCCCCCTCGACGAGCTTTGGGTCGACGCCAATTTCCGCGAAGTGGAAATCGAACATATCCGCATCGGCCAGCCGGTCGATCTTGTCTCAGACATGTACGGTAAGGGAACGGTATTCCGCGGACGGATCGCCGGGTTGAACCCCGGAACGGGCCAAGTCTTCTCGATTCTTCCACCGCAAAACGCAACCGGCAACTGGATTAAAATCATTCAGCGGGTGCCGGTCAAGGTCAACCTGAATCCGGCCGATCTCCAATCCCATCCGCTCGTCCTTGGCCTCTCAATGGAGGTAACCGTCGACACCCACGACCGGTCGGGCAAACGGCTTCCCGAAGCGGGAGCGGACCTTCCGCTCTACCGGACGGACGTTTACGCAGGCGAACTCGACGGCGCGGATGAATTGATCGAAGAGATCCTGTCGCAGAACTGTTCCTGCGAGGTATATCGTGCGGCGGCGCGCGGTATAATCCCTCATGAGCGCGGTCCCCGCCCCTTTCACCCCGGTCCAGCGCATCCTTTTCATGCTGTTCATCTCGTTCGTCACCCTCCTCATCGTCCTCGATTATTCGATCGCCAATATCGCCGTCCCCTATATCGCCGGAGGTCTCGCCGTGAGCGTCGAGCAGGGGATTTACGTGATCACGTTCTTTTCCATTGGCAACGCGATCGGCCTCTCGATGACCGGGTGGCTGACCCGTTCTTTCGGCCAAGTCCGGATGATTCTCCTTTCGACGGCCCTTTTCACTTTTTTCTCTTGGATTTGCGGCCTTTCCTTCAACATCTTGATGCTCGTCATCGCCCGGTTTTTGCAAGGACTTGTCGCGGGTCCCATGCTCCCTTTGAGCCAAGCGATCCTGATGAAAGAGGCCAAGCCGGAGAACCAAACGCGCGACTTGTCCATTTGGACCATGATGGTCATCACGGGCCCAGTCATCGGTCCCCTAGTCGGAGGCTATATCTCCTACTGGTATGACTGGCCTTGGATTTTCTATATCAACATTCCCATCGGGAGCATCTGTTTTTTCTCTCTTTGGCTTTTGCTGAAAGATCGGGAAACCCCCACCGAAAAAACCGCAAGCGACATCCCCGGCATCATCTTGCTTGCAGTGGCCGTCACTTGCTTTCAAATCTTCCTCGACAAAGGGCAGCAGTGGGATTGGTGGGCTTCGAATGCGATTCGCACAATGTTTTGCGTTTTTGTCGTTGCGGCTGTGTTTTTCACGATCCGGGAACTGAGCGCGAAATCGCCGTATTTCCAAATTCGGCTCCTCAAAAAATTTTCGTTTTCCTTCGCGATTTTCCTCTTGGTCGTGTCCTATGCGATCTATTTCGGATCGATCATCATCGTCCCTCTTTGGCTGCAAGCCGATATGGGCTATGACGCCATCAAGGCCGGGATTGCAGTCGCCCCGCTCGGGCTTGGGCCAATTTGCTTTTCGATGCTGGCCCCCAAAATCATAAAAAAAATCGGGAGCGTTCTAACCCTCGGCTTGAGTTTCGCCCTTTTTTGCATCTCAGCTTTCTACACCTCCCGCTTTACAACCTCCGTCGATATCGAACACGTCGGTTTTTCCCGTTTCCTCATGGGCCTCGGCTTCATCTGCTACATCACCCCCCTGATTCAAATCAGCATCCAAGACCTCGCTCAGAAAGACTTGCCCAGCGGAGTGGGCATCTTCCACTTTTTCCGCGCCCTCTCAGGCGCGGTCGGCGCCTCGTTTTTCACGACCCTTTGGCAGAGGCGGGGCGCCTTTTACCACGAGCGGATCGGCACCCGGCTCACCCGTTTCAACCCGATTACCCCCCAAGCGAGGGACGACGTATCCCTGACCCTCCTGAACCAAGATTTAACGATCCAAACGTCCATGCTGGCCATCAACGAGGTCTTCTACCTCATGGCATGGCTCTACGCAGGAGCCCTGTTCCTGATGCTCATTTACGCCTTCTTCTGGAAAGAAAAACCGGCGGCGCAAGGGGTCGCCAACGTATCCGACTGAGAATCTGTTTTTTAAAAAGAGATGTTCAATTTTTTCATTTACAAAATAATGCCATACCTACTAAGAGTTAGATAAAGGTTCTCAAAGGAAGGAGTCTCTATTTTATGAAAAACGCTCAAGTCCTTCAAACGATCGCGATGATCCTCTTGCTGATCGGCGGCATCAACTGGGGATTAATCGGTATTTTCGAGTGGAATTTTATCGCGACTGTCTTCGGTTATACTTCCGTTTTAACCAGGACGATCTACGCTTTGGCCGGTATTTCAGCCGTCTACCGGATCCTCGTCTGGGCGAAAGCCTCGAAGTAAGACGGATCAAATAAAGCCGCTGCGCACCCGCGCTCGGCTTTGTTTTTTGTGTGTTGGGAAACGCCGGATGCGGTAAACTTGAACCCGCATCATGGCGAATGAAATTTTTTTCTTAACGCAAGTCCTACTTGTGATCGGCTTTACCCTGGGCGCAGCCCGCATGGGGCTTGCCGCTTTGACCGCGCTAGTCGCGCTCGATGCGGTTTTGGCCAACCTTTTCGTCCTCAAACAGGTGAATCTTTTCGGCTTCACGGTGACGTGCAGCGACGTCTTTGCCGTCGGCAGCATCGTCGGCCTGAATTTGCTGCAGGAGCATTTTGGGAAAGAATCGGCGAAAAAGGCCGTAGCCGTCTCATTCATGGCCATGCTTCTTTTCATGGCCGTTTCGCAGGTTCATCTCTGGTATCAGCCAGCCGCAGAGGATGCGGCCCATGAGGCTTACGTCCAGATTCTCTCTTCGGCGCCCCGGATCGTCCTCGCGTCCATCGGAGTCTATTTTGCCGTCCAGCGGCTTGACGTTTCTCTCTTCGGATGGCTCCAAACCCGCTTCAACGGCCGGTTTCTCGGTCTGAGGATGGCTATTTCGCTTGTTTTAACCCAGGCGGCTGATACGGTCCTCTTTACGTTTGCCGGCCTTTGGGGGATCGCCATTTCGCTTCTCGACGTGATCCTTGTCAGCTTTGCCGTCAAGTGCCTCGTGATCGCCTGCGGCGCGCCGCTTGCCGGCCTCTCACGCCTGTTCATTCAGAAGGAGGCGCCTCATGACGTTCCGGTTTGAAATCCTCCACCGCTCCTCCCGTTCCCGCGCGCGGGTGGGCCGCATCCATACGCCGCACGGAATCATCGACACCCCGAATTTCGTCGCTGTCGGGACGAACGGGACGCTGAAAGCGCTCGACAACCGGATGGCCGATTCGATTGGCCTCCAGCTCATGTTCTGCAATACCTATCATCTTCTCCTTCAGCCGGGCCCCGAAATCGTCCGGAGGGCGGGAGGGCTCCATAAGTTCATCAACCGGAAGATGCCGATCATCACCGACTCAGGCGGATTTCAAGTCTTTTCCCTCGCTTACGGCTCCGTTGCGGACGAACTGAAAAGCCAAGGGAAGAGGAAGAGGGACGGCCATGTCCTCAAGATCAGCGACGAAGGGGTTCTTTTCCGCTCCTACCGCGACGGTGCGCCGGTGCTCCTCACACCGGAAAGTTCGATCCAAGCCCAGAAAGCGTTCGGCGCAGACATCATCATCCCCTTGGACGAGCTGCCCCCCTACCACATCGGGCCGAAGAAGCTCAAAGAGTCCCTCGATAGAACCCACGCTTGGGAAAAACGCTCCCTCGAGGAGCACTTGAAAAACCCGCAAGGCCAAGCAATTTACGCAGTCATCCACGGAGGCGTCGATCCGGAGCTCCGGGCCGAGAGCTGCCGCTTCCTTGCGGGACTTCCTTTCGACGGGTTTTCGATCGGCGGGTCTCTCGGCAAAACGAAACCCGAGATGTTCGAGATGCTCACGCAGGTTCTGCCCCGGATGCCGGACGAAAAGCCGAATCATCTGCTTGGCATCGGCGATCTCGAATCGCTCGAAATGTGCGTCCCGCTCGGGCTCGACACGTTCGACAGCTCCTATCCGACCCGCGCCGCCCGGCACGGACTCCTTTTAACCCAAGACGGGGGGCTCAAAGCCGAGCAAGCGGCGAACGCCAACTGCTTCGCGCCCATCGAGCATGGTTGCGCATGCTGGACCTGCTCCCATTTCACCCTAGCTTATCTCCACCACCTCTTCAAAGCCAAAGAGGCGACGGCCCACATCCTCGCAACGGTCCACAACCTCCATTTCATGGTCGAGCGGATGCGCCGTTTCCGGGAAGACATCATTGAGGGCCGGATTTAGCGGCTTTTCGTGCGGGCTGGAACAGGATGGATGAGATGGCGCGCCTTGCTCCATCCTGTCTCAACCCAAACGAAAAGCCCTTCCCCGAAACCGCGCGGAATAGTATATTCTGCCGTATTTGGAGAATTTTTTATGTCGACTTTCCGCACCGAAAAAATGAAACGGGACATCCCCATCCTTTTGTATCCGCCGATGATCGAAGCGATTTTCGAGCTTCATTGGGAGCTGCAAGGCGATAAGCAGACCGGGCGCCTCCGCGATCCGTCCTATCCGATGATGTACGGGCGCATCTACGAGCGGCTGAAAAAGGATTTCCCTTACATCGAGGATCTTCCTGCCGTCCAAGTACACCCGGAAACAAGCCCGTATGTCGTACGCCACCGGATCCGCAAAGAAAAAATGGGCTACCCGCTCATCCAGGTCGGGCCCGGGATCGCGACGGTGAACGCCGCGCAAGGGTATTCCTGGAGCGATTTCAGCAGCCATATCTTGAATGTCGTCGAAGCGGTTTATGACCTTTTCCCAACTCCCTCCGCCGCGCTCAATTTCACCCGGTGCGAATTACGCTATCTGAATGGGATCCGGATGGATATGAACGAAAATCCGCTTGCATTTCTCAGCGATAAACTGCACATGAAAATCGAGATGGATTCGGATCTTTTCGTCATGAACCAGATGGCCGACCAGCCGAACGCCCTCAATTTCACACTCGGCTTCCCTTTAAGGAAACCGAACGGTACCCTTGCCTTGAGCGCTCATCTCGGGCAAATGGACGCGAAGCCGGCATACCTGTTCCAGACGCAGATTGTCTCGATGGGCGAATGGGTTCCGTCAGACCCTCAAGGGTTCGTTGGCTGGATTCAAGAGGCGCATGAAGCCGCGGTCAACTCCTTCCTTTCGCTTTGCAAAGGAAGTCTCATGGATAAATTTTCAGGAGGATAGATGTCTTCAGTTAAACGGGTCGCAGTAACCGGGGCCGCGGGGCAAATCGCCTACAGCCTCATCTTCCGCATCGCAGCGGGAGACCTTTTGGGGCCGAACGTCCCCGTGGCGCTTCATCTCCTCGATTTGCCCGAATCGGCTCAAGGTTTGAAAGGAGTCGAAATGGAGCTGCACGACTGCGCGTTTCCCTTGCTTAAAGAGGTGAAGACCGGATCGGATGCGGAAGAAGTGTTCGGCGGCGTCCATTACGCACTTCTTGTCGGCGCCAAGCCGCGCGGACCCGGCATGGAGAGGAAAGACCTCCTCGGCGACAACGGCAAAATCTTCGTCGGGCAGGGGAGGGCGCTCAACCGGGTTGCCTCGAAGGACGTCCGGGTTTTCGTCGTCGGCAATCCGTGCAACACCAACTGCCTGATTGCGATGCATCATGCCCCCGATTTGCCTCGGGCCCATTTCTCCGCCATGACGCGGCTCGACCAGAACCGGGCTGTCTATCAGCTCGCGGCCAAAGCAGGCGTTCCGCTCGAAGATGTGACGAACGTCACCATCTGGGGCAACCACTCCTCTACCCAGGTTCCCGATTTCTTCAATGCGAAAATCAGGGGCCGTCCGGCGGTTGAAACGATCCACGACCGCAAGTGGCTGGAAGGGGAATTCGTCCAGAAAATCCAAAAGAGGGGGGCCGAAGTGATTGCCGCAAGGGGCAAGTCGTCCGCTGCGTCGGCCGCAAACGGGATCGTTGATTCGATCCGTTCGCTCGTCAATCCAACTCCGGCGGGGCATTGGTTTTCCCTCTCTGTAGCGGCAAAAGGAAATCCCTACGGGATTCCGGACGATTTGGTGTTCTCCTTTCCATGCAAGAGCCAGGGGAAAGGGGATTGGGAGATCGTCCATGGGCTAAAGTTCGATCCCTTCTTGCAAGAAAAGATCCGTCTCACGCAAAAAGAACTCATGGAGGAGCGGGATTTAGTCGCTCATTTGCTAAAAACCTGAAGTTTAGTTATCCAGAACTCGGAGGGTGTCTACAATGTGAGGTTCTGTCGATTTTTGGGTTCTTTTGAGCCGATTTTCGATTTAGATTTGGGGGGCAATATCGACAAAAAGTATATGGCCCCCTAAATCTAAATTGAAAATCGGCCAAAATAATCCCAAAAACTCGACGAACCCTCACTTTGCAGACACCCTCTCAGGAAAAAGGAAGGGAAAGATCCATGAAAGAAGGGGTGCTGTTCGAGGTTACGAAGGATTCTCTGGAAACGGGCCTGAGGGGAGTTCCCGTCGGCTACTGCGTCACTTCCTTCGTCGATCCCATGAAAGGGCTGACCTATGTCGGACGCCCCATCGCGGAATTGGCCCATCGCAATCCGTTGGAAGTGATCTATCTTTTGTACCACGGGGAAATGGGAAGCGAGGCCCAAGTGGCCAAATTCCAGGCCGAGTTGAATAAACGCGCTTCCTGCAAGCCCGAAACCCTGAAAGCGATCGCAGAGCTTCCTCGCTCGGGCCATCCGATGGACGCGTTTTCCGCGGCGCTTCTCATCGCGGGGTTATGCGAAGGGACGGGAGATTACCGTGAAGACTGCTTGAACGTGATTGCGAAAATCCCGCAAATCGCCGCCGCCGTCATCAACCACCACGCGGGATGGGGCAGCACCCCCGCGTCGCATCCGGCTCTTGGCTACATGGAAAATTTTGTCCAGATGCTCCAGATGCCGGGCAAGAAAACGCCGGAGCTGATCCAGGCGATGCGCCTTTTCAACGTGCTCCACTTCGACCATGACGGAGGAAACCTCTCTACTTTTGTCGGAAAAGCGGTCGCGTCGGGACTTGAAAACATGTACGGGTCGCTATGCGCTTCCATGACGGCGCTCGCAGGTCCCCGTCACGGGAGAGCGAATCAGGACTGTCTCGAATTTGTCCAAAAAGTGTTGAAAGAGGCCGGGGAAAATGCAACGGCCAAAGACATCGAACAGCTCATCCGGCATAAACTGGAGAAAAACGAACTCGTATTCGGCTTCGGCCATGCGGTTTTACGCGTGGAAGACCCGCGCGCCACCGTCTGCTACCAATACTGCCAAAAGCATTTCCCGCACCATCCGCTCGTCAAAATCGCGCTCCTTCTCCGGACGGAAGGGAGCCGCGTTTTGAAGGAAAACCCGAAAATCTCCGACCCGTACCCAAACATCGACGCGATCACAGGCTCAATGCTGACGGCGGCGGGTTTCCCTTATTCGGACTACTTCACCATCCTCTTCGGCCTTTCCCGGTCGATCGGGATCGCCATCCAAATCGTCTATGAGCGCCTCGAAGCGCGGGGCGGGAAAGGAACTCCGATTATCCGTCCCCTCTATTTGTATAAATCGAGAAAATGAGAACGAAATACCCCCCGATCGAACCGAACAAGACCGGCTTCCTCAACGTGGGCGGCGGACATGAGATCTATTGGGAAGAGTCGGGCAACCCGAAAGGGCTCCCCGTCATTTTTCTCCATGGCGGCCCCGGTTCCGGAACCGATCCGAGCCACCGCTCTTATTTCAATCCGGAAAAATACCGGATTGTCCTCATGGACCAAAGGGGCGCCGGCAAAAGCCGCCCCCACGCAAGCCTAGAGGACAACACCACCTGGCGCCTCGTCTCCGACATCGAACGGCTGCGCACCGAATTGGGGATCGACCGGTGGGTTGTTTTCGGCGGCTCCTGGGGCAGCACCTTGGCCCTCTCTTACGCGGAAACCCATCCGGAACGGGTGATCGCGTTGATCGTCCGGGGCATCTTTCTTGTCCGCCAAAAAGAGATCCGCTGGTTTTACCAATTCGGCGCCCATCACATTTTTACCGACGAGTGGGAAAAATTCATCGATCCCATCCCCCCCTCGGAACGAGAAGATCTCGTCTCCGCCTACTACAAACAGCTCACTTCCAAAGATCCGGCAATCCGCAAACGGGCGGCCTCGGCCTGGACCGCTTGGGAAGGGGCCACGCTAAAACTCATTTTCGACCCCGCTCTCTACCAGCAGTTCACCCAAGACGACCACGCCGACGCCCTGGCGCGCATCGAATGCCACTATTTCGTGAATCGCGGCTTTTTCAAAACCGATAATTGGCTCATCGAACACGCTCCGGCCTTATCCCAAATTCCCGGGTTTATCATCCAAGGGCGCTATGACATCGTTTGCCCGTTCGAGAGCGCCTGGGAGCTGCACAAAGCCTGGCCGAAGGCCGAATTCGAGGTCGTCAAGGACGCCGGCCACGCCGCCAGCGAACCCGGCATCACGGACGCTCTAATCCGGGCAACTGATTATTTTGTTAAATAATTTGTTTTAATTTTTTGTTATGTTTGTTTGTGTTATAATGATTTGAAAATTGTGGTAGTATGATCGGTATAAATTTGGATATTGGAGCGGCTTCCCAGATGGCGTATGCTGCAGTAAAGAAGCTGATCCAGACGGCAGAACCGTATCAGGCGACGATTGCGGGCGGGATCATCCTGGCCAAACTCGGTTGGAGGGTTTATAAGCAAGCGCCGCTCAACCGCGAAATCCGCGAGTTAAACCGGGATATTGGCCATCTGCGCGCGATCCTCCGGTCCGGCGCTTTGAACGCCGATCCGGCGCGGTTTGAAGCCGTGGCAAACCGGATCGAGGAACTCCGCTTCCGCCGCGAAGAAAAAAAGCGGCAGCTCAGCTACGCAGCTCTCACATTCGGGCAGATCCCCAACCTGTTTTTCGCCCATCCCGGCTCCAACATCTATCAGGGGGTTCATCAGATTGTGTCTAGGGGCGTCATCATGCGCGACACCGCCCGGCCGATCAATCCTCGGGCGCTTACGCGTTGGGAGCGGGCCAAGAATCTTTTGAGTCTCGCAGGAGGGATCATCTCCCTTGCGGGAACGACGGCGTCTTTAGGCAGGATGACGGGATTCATTCCTTCCGACAACCGGACAAGCCATATTTTTAGTTATTTAGCGATCGGCGTACATACTCTCGAAGGGTGCTGGATGGCCAAAGACGCAATTGCGAACGCGTTTCGTTATTTGACGGCCCGAAGGGCTATTTAAATTCCCGAAGAACCATTCCGACTAGTTCTAGAACGTTTTGAATGCCTGCAAGCGACTGGGAGGAATCTCTCAGCGTTATCTTGCCCTTAAGGTCGACTTTGCACATAGTGATGAGGGCGATGACCGCGCCGGCTGCGACTGCTCCAAGAGGGAGCAAGGCTCGAACAAAACCATTGTGGGCGATAGCGCCGTGCCTGCCGATGGGAGGTATCATTTTTTTTGATTCCTTGCTAAATCGGTATCTATTGTAGCATACTTCATCAAAAAGAGCTTCAATAGAATAAATTTTATGAAATGGGCTGACTTAGAAAAAGCGTTCAACCGGGCGATCCTTCTCTCGGTTTCCAAAAAAAAACTTGCCCTGGCGTTTCCCGTCCTTGTCCTCTGCGGGATTTTGTCGGTGTTCTGCAGGGCTGTTTCGTATGAGTCGGGGGAGTGGGTTTCTTTAAGCTTCGTCTTCCTGCCGATCCTTCTTTCGTCCGGTTTGCTCCTCGCCCTGGGGGTCCTCTTGGTGCGCCTCCATCACCACGAGGCCAAGCGCCTTACGCTGGATTTCCGGCGGCTGATCAGCGGCTCGCTCGATCTCGTTGTCGGCACTTCGTATTTAGCTCTCCTGCCGGTTCTTTCGTATTTGCTTCTTTGGACGATCCTCGGCGTGTTTTTCCTTTTGCAAGAGATCCCGGTTATAGGCGATTTCGTCAGCGTCGTTTTTTCGTTCGGGCCGTTTTTACTCCTCTTCGGCTCGCTCCTCCTTTGCCTTTTCAATCTCGGCCTTCTTTTTTTCGTCGCCCCCATCGCCGCGCTCCAGCCGAATAAAAGCGGGGAGCTTGCGAAGCGGGTTTTGGCCGTTTTAAAGGAAAGGCTCTTCACTGCGCTTGTGCTGCTCGGGATTTCCCTCATCCCGACCCTCCTTGTAGGGGGGCTTCTTTGCCTTGCCGCGATTTTGACGAAGGTGAATTTCCTTGTCGGCGAGCGGTCGCTTTCCGTTGCGCTCGAGTGGTTTTTCATCATGCTCCCGTTTTCTCTCATCCTCTCGCCGGCGGTCGTCTTCTTTTTCAATTTCGCCGCCGAGAGCTATCAAATTCTCCAGGGGATCCAAAGGCCGGCCGGCCCCTTGTACGGAGAAAAGCCGCGCGAAGCGGCGGATGCCCTTCCATGAAAATCGCAATCGTCGGAGCGGGTCTTGCGGGACTTGGCGCCGCTTGGCATTTGCGCGATCTCGCGCCGACCCTTTTCGACCCTAAGGGGATTGGCGGCGGCGCGTCGGGCGTTTCAACCGGGCTCTTGCACCCCTTCCCGGGGAAGCGCGCGCTCCGCTCTTGGGGATCGTCCGAAGGGATGATCGCCTCGAAAGAACTTCTCAATGCCGCCGAAACGGCTCTTTGCCGGCCCGTATCCGAAGCCTCCGGGATCTTCCGTCCCGCCGTAACCGAGCAGCAAAAAGCCGATTTTTCCCGGAGGGCCGAAGAAGACACGGAAGCGTTTTGGAAAGAGCTCTCGGAATTCGGCCCCGGGCTTTGGATTCCCGGAGGGATTGCCGTTTACTCGCGGTTTTATCTCGAAGGGCTGTGGCTGGCTGTAGAAAAAGACGGCGCGCGCCTTGTCCAAGAAAGGATCTCCTCTCTTGAAGACCTCGCCGGATTCGACCGGATCCTATTGACCGCCGGTTCCGAATCGCTTTTCTTCGCCCCTCATCTTCCCCTCGAGGCGACCAAGGGGCAGTCGCTCCTTTGCCGCTGGCCGGAGAAGCTCCCGTTCAGCCTCGCATCGCAGGGGCATATCACCCCGACCGAAGACCCTTTCATCTGCCAAATCGGCTCTACCTACGAACACGGGTTTACTTCCTTAGAGCCGGACAACAAGGCGATCGAAGAGTTGATCGAAAAAGCCGCAAAGTTCTATCCGCCGGCAAAGACATTTGAAATTCTCGAAGTGCGCGCGGGAGTCCGGATTTCGCGCCCGAAGGGCTACCGCCCGATCGTTGAACGAATCGGGCCAAAGACCTGGGTGTTCACGGGACTCGGCTCGCGCGGCATGCTGTATCACGCCTGGCTCGGCAAACAGGTTGCCGATGCCATCCGCGAACCGGACCCGCAATCAATTAGTATATCATAGGAACAGTCCATGCAAATCGTATTTTTTGGCTAGGGTTACCTGATCTTTATGGCTCATAGTTTTGGTTTTTCTCTTGCAAACATTGCAAGTTGTGAGAAAAATCGGAAGTTGGCATGAGACAGATTCTTTCCTTTTTGATTTTCCTCGCGGCGGGCTTTGCCGGAGGGTACGGCGCGGCGAAGTGGAAGGCGGTTGAGCGGCTCTCCGCGAAACTGTCCCATTCCCAGAATGCTTCCGTATTAGTCGCGTTCGCGCCCACTCCGTACCCTATTGAAGACCTTCCGTTCTGCATCGTCATCTCGGGAAGGAACAATGGGGCTCATTTGGAAAAAACGCTCCGTTCCGCCTTCTCACAAAAGTATGACAACTACCGGATCGTTTATGTCGACGACGCCTCGGACGACGGCAGCTTCGATCTCGCGCGGGATCTCATGTACGCAAGCCCCCGGTTTGGCATCGCGCAAATCCTCCGCAACGAGCGCCCGCTGGGTCCGCTTGCGTGCCTGGCGCAGGCGGCAAAATCGTGCGGGGAGGACGAGATCTTGGTCGTTTTGAATGGCGAAGATTGGCTTGCGCACGAATGGGTGCTCGCCAGGCTGAACGAATATTACGCCGACCCGGATCTTTGGATGACCTACGGACAGTCGCGCGATTATCCGGCCTACAGAACCGGCGGAGCGTATCCTGTCCAGGAAACCGGCAAAGGGGTCCGTGCGCAACCTTTTGGCGCGACCCATTTGAAAACCTTCTACGCGAAACTCTTCAAGAAGATCCAGGCGTCCGATTTCCTCTATAAAGGCGAGTTTTTTCCCGCGGCGTGCGATCTTGCGTACATGTTCCCGATGCTTGAAATGGCCAAAGGCCATGCCCAATGCCTCCCGGATATTCTTTATATTTGCAACCGAGAGGCGAAAGGGGACGACAGGGAGCTCCATGCGGTTTTTGAAAAGCACATCCGCGCCCTTGCTCCCTATCCGCAACTCTCCTCGCTTGATCTCCAAACAGCGGAGGAGGCGCGATGATCGGCCGGCTCTTTTACCTCATTCCGATTTGCGCCGCGGTCCTCTTCGGCTACTACATGGGCGAGGGGGCAACCCTTAAGAAAAAGAAAGAAACCGTTCGGCTCCCGAGCGCGCCGCGCCCGCAGGCCGACTTCCCGGTTCGGGAAGACAAGCCGATCGCACTGATCGTCTACGGGTACAAAAACGGAAAAACATGCGAAAAAACCCTCCGGTCCATTTTCGAGCAGGATTACGATCATTACCGGATCGTGTTCTTTGACGACGCATCCCAAGACGGGACGTTTGAAAAAGTACAGTCCTACGTTTTGGAAAATCAGCAAGACCACCGGGTTATTTTGATCCAAAATGCGGAGCGGCTCGGTCCTGTCGCATGCCTTTACCGCGCCCTTTCCACCCTTTCGGACAAAGAGATTGCCGTCCCGCTCGATGCGAAAGATTGGCTGGCCCATCCAAAAGTGCTCAGCCGCCTGAACCACGTCTACCAGAATCCCGACGTCTGGCTCACGATGGCCTCTCCTCTCCTCTATCCGAGCTATGTCCAAACGCCCATCGAAGCCAAATCCGACCATCTCCAGCCCCAAACTCCGGTCTCTTTTTACGCGGCCCTCTTCAAGCAAATCCGTCTGGCCGACCTCGTCCAAGAAGGACGGTTCGTCAATTCCAAAGAAGCTTATTTGAAGCCCCTTTTTCACATGAGCTGGGGGCGGTGCCGCGCGCTGAACGAGCCGCTCTTCTTCTCCAACCTATCGAGAGTGTCCCGGGAAATAGGTCCTACGCTAGCCTCCGTCTATCCGCCTCTTATAGACTTCCCCGCTCCGCAAAAAGCCGAGGAGAAGGCCGACATCGTCCTCTTTTCCTGCGACCGCCCGATGCAGCTTTTCGCCTGCCTCGAATCGATCCGCCGGTATATTTCAGGCTATGAAGAAATCTCGGTCCTTTGCCGCGCAAGCGATGAAAGGTTCCGGGCTGGCTACGAACAGGTTGCCCTCGAGTTTCCCCATGTCCGTTTCCTTTTCCAGGGGAAAGACCACAAAAAAGACTTCAAGCCCCTGCTCCTGAAAGCCCTGTTCGAGTCCTCTTCCGAATACATCCTTTTCGGAACCGACGACGACCTGGCCAAAGATTACGTCGATCTCAAAATGTGCATGGAAGCGATGGCCAAAACCGGAGCCTACGGCTTTTACCTCCGCCTCGGCTCCCACATCTCCTACTGCTACCAGCTCAGCCGGGAGCAGCCCCAGCCTGCCAGCATCGACTTAGGCAAAGGAATCTACGCCTGGAGCCTCCATGCCGGCAACAGCGACTGGGACTTCCCTCATACCCTCGACATGACCCTCTACCGGAAAAGCCGCCTGAAAGCCGCCTTCGAATCGATGCGCTATAAAACCCCAAACAGCCTCGAGTTCTCTTGGGCCAAGGAATTCGGACAAGACTCCGAAATCGGCCTCTATTTCGATCGCTCCAAAATCCTCAACATCCCCCTAAACGTCGTCGGCCGCACGGGCAATCCCCATATGAACTACCTCACCGCACCGGAACTCCTCGCCAAATTCGAGCAAGGACTCAAAATCGACATCGCCCCCCTCTTCCGCATCGAAAACTCCTCGCCCCACTTCGAATATTATCCCCAATTCGTCTCCCGATAATTGGGACGCTGTCCCAAACCCTGCAAAGAGCCTATCTTTCATTCCTTAACAATGACCTTTGTGTGCTTTTCGGCACCTTTTGCACTTTGCTCCTCGGCCATATTGATGCAATATGGCCCTCGTCGCAAATCGCAAAATCTGCTCAAAAAGCATCACAAATCTCATATGTTAAGGAATGAAAGATTGGCTCAAAGGACTTTCGTCCTTTTGAATTTTTTTTTGTTGGGTTTGCAAAGGGCGTACAGCCCTTTGCTCAGGTTGGAAAGGGCGGAGCCCTCAAACCTTCCGAATATGATTTTTTGTCGATTTTTCGGTTCTTTTATTGGGATGTTTGTGTGTCTTTTTGTTATTGCAAATATTTACTATAATGTAAATATTTGGTATAATTGTTGTCGGATTTAAACATAAAAATAGGTAATTATGAGTCATAAAGCAGCTTTGGTTTCATAATCGGTTCCTACTCAAGTTCCTACTCAACCCTCGCTTTCTCACGAGCAAGATTCGAGTCTCGGTTCCCGCCGCGTCGTAGCACTCGCCCAACCCGTTATCGCAGATACCGGCCAGCAGAAGCAGATTTGGACTTTTAAGACTTTCCGATGGGGAATGAAGGGGATTTTTACGAAGGAGTTCGGAAAAGAGCTTCTCCCTTTCCGTGTCGACGGCGCGAAGGATTGCCCGATCTATAGCAATAACAACATTGTAACGACTCTTTGGTCTGAAGATTACGTCGAAGCGGGAAAGCACAACGTGAAGCTGTTTCTCGACTCGATGGGGGATTCATGGGGGGCGATAAAGAAAGGCAAGGTTGTCGAGGCGATCGGCCATCTCGCAAACGCTTTAGTCGTGGGGCTTGGCACTTTGCTTTTTGTTGAAGGACTCAACTTCCTAAAGGGAGTGGTCGGCATGCTTGCCTCGGCAGCTAAACTCGGGACTCGCCCATTCTTGTTCGTCGGCTATCTCGTCGCCGCGATTCTCGCAGGCTGCATGGGAAAAACGGATCTAGCCAAGAAATTCGCAATGGCCGCTTTCACCCACTTCGGACTGATGTTCAAAGACATCGTGAGCATCGTGACTTGCTTAGGCCACTCGATCCCTGTATGGCTACCCTGGGTTGTCATGGCATTCTGCCCACCGGCGGGACTGGCTCTGATGATCGTCAAAATCGCAAGCCAATTTACCGGGATTTTCGACGTAATGGCTTATGTCGGGACGGGGATCTTGCTTGGCGCCGAAGCCAAATTGGCTCAAAGGCAGCTTGATAAAGCGGATAATCATTTGATGACCTTAAGTGCCGAAGAGCGTAAAAAAGCAGAGGAAGCGGTCCAGAAATGGAAAAAAATCAAAGAAGAGCTGCATCCGTTCAAATCTAAAGAAGGGGCGGTCCTCGCGGGATACGGGATGAATCTCGCCGCGCAAGCGGTCGCAACGGTCGTCGACGTCTTTGTGCCGGGAGTCGGAACGGCTGCGAAATACGCCGCCTACGGACTCGCCGCCGCAACAACGGCAGGCTGTTACGCAAAATACCGCTATGACCAGGCTCATATGGAGATGGCGGAAATCCCAGCGAATGTAGAAGATGCCGCGGCTGTGTAGCCTCAAGCTTTAACCGGATCCCAAAGGACTTGCGTTCTTTGGGATCTTTTTTAGGGCGGAAAAATTTTTATTGCAGGCGCTCTAATGCAATGGATACGTAGCCAAGGACATCGGCGATCGACCAACGCTCATGAGGGTTCGGATTCAACATGTTCATGAGCGGATGGACAAATTCCCCCGGAACGTCAGCCAATTCTTCTTCCGATAAGTGGCGTTTCGCAAAGAGAGTTAAAAGCCGATCGCTTCCAAGCAGTTCTTTGAAGATCAGTCCGAGGGAATATACATCCCGTTTGCCGACGCTGCGGCTATCGACTTCGCTTTCAAAATCCGGAGGACTGTATTTCTCTGTAGCGCATGGGGTTTCTGGCGAGTGGGGATATTTTTTGGAGAGTCCAAAATCGATGATGATGCAATGGCCGTCCGCCTGAACTAAGATATTATCCGGTTTGAGATCCCGGTGCACAATTCCATTTTCAGTAAGCGATTGCAATCCTAGGGCAATCTGCTTGACGATCTCTAAAGCCCTTTTTGGCTCGACGGGTTCTTTTAGAAGATCTTTTAGGGTTCTGCCAGCAATATAAGGCATGATGACCGCAGCCACTTGCATGCCCTCGCCGGGAACCATGGCGACCGCATCCGCTTCCGGATTAAAATAGAGTACTTGCGGACGAACAATATGCGGAGAAGCGACGCCGACGGCTAAATGCTCTCCCTTGTGAGGCGTAAAACCCGGCGGATTGAAGAACGTTTTGATCGCTAACGGGCTGCGGCCTGGTTGCTCGATGATTCTAACCTGCCCGCCCCCGCCTTTGCCGATTTGAGTCCCTATCGTGTAGCCTTCTTCGCGCAAATACCTATCTACCGCGGAATCGATTCGGGAGATTAACTTGGGAGGGCTTTGCTCGCCCGGATCTCCCTCTTTGCGATCCATCACGCGCTGAGTGAGCATGCCGGCGGCTCTTTTTGCTTTTGAAGGTTGTTTCGTAGGGGGAAGAGACGGCTCATTCGAAAAAACTGGGTCTATAGACATGTGTTATTGTCCTTTTTTTTGTATTAGCATTATATTACATTTGTTTATTTTTTTCTATGTATTTTTTTGTTATCCCGGTTTGGTTTTAGTTTTTTTGACAGGTCAAAAAAACTTACGCGGGTTTGCAAAGGGCAGAACCCTTCGATCCATCCTGAACCGATCCTGCCGCCCGTTTCTGGCGGCAGTAATAAATGTAAATTAAATATTTGAATTAGTTTATATTAATTCTGTTCCTTGTTATTTTGTTTTCGTGGTTACGAATATCCGCTCTCAAAATATCATCCTTCCGCCGCAGGCGGAGCCGCCCCTTTTCGAGAAGGTCAAGACGGCGCTTCGGCTGAACCGGCCGCTTGGGGAGCTGAATGCGCTTGAGCCGGCTGAACTGCTAGCGCTTCTTGAGAAGATCGTCGACGGGTTGGCGCCGGCGGAGATCGAGCATCTTGCGGGCGAGCTTTCCTTGGAGTCGCTCCAGGCTGCGGTCCGGCTCCGCTACCCGGAGCATGTAAGCGCTTTGGAGACGGCAAAGCAGATGCTCGAGGAGGCGAAATACGCGCTTGCGGCGGCGGCAGGGCCGGCGGGTCCGACGCTTACAACCCGTCTTGCCGGCGTCGTCGAGTCGCTTTTAGCTGTTTTGGAGAGTTTGCTGAGCGGGCTTGGGATCGCCGATTTTTTCAGGCCGGCAGAAAACCGGGTCGAGGCCGATTTCAAAGGGCAGAAGCTCATGCTCGTCTTGAGTCTTTTCACCACTTTGAGCGCGATCCTGGTTCCGATTCTAGGGCCTCTTCTCGGGGCGAAAATCATCGGCGGCTCGCTCCTTTCGATTTGCTCTTTGAGCCTGATCTATCCGCACATGAAGCCGCAGGCGGCGAACCTGCCCCGGGGGCGGAACTGGACGGCGGAGTGGCGGCGGGGGGATTTGCCGCAAGTGGACGGGAGGAAAGAGACGCTGGACGAGATGGCCCGCGCGCTCGGCGGCGCGCCCGAGGGGAAGATGCACGTGATGCTGATCGGCAAGAGCGGGGTCGGCAAGACCGAAGCGGCCAAAGCGTTTGTCCAAGCCATCGAGCGGGGGGATTATCCGCAGCTGAAGGGGAAGCAAGTCGTCTATTTCAACATGGCCGACCTTTTAAGCGGCACCGAGATGTTTTCAAATACGAATAAAATCTTGACTCAGATCAGCGAGGCGATGGGGCGGCACCGGAGCCGCTACATCTTGATTTTCGACGAGATCCACATGGCGTGCCAGAAATCCCAAGACCCTCTCAGCGAGCAGCTCAAAACCCTCCTCGACCCGGGAAAAGACCGCTTCCCTCACGTCATCGGGATTACGACCGAAGAGGAATACTTCCGAGATATTTATGTCGACAATCCGGCGTTTGCGCGAAGGTTTAAGCGGATCGCAATCGAAAATACGGACGATGCCGAAACCTACAAAATCCTGAAAAACTATCTCCTCCGCAACGGGAAAAAAGTCCTCCTCGACAACGGAGCGCTCCGCCGCATCATCGAAGCGGCGAAAGAAGCATTTGGCGCTTCCTCTCCCCAGCCGGCCGCTTCCCTCCGGCTCCTCGCAAAATGCGTCAAGAAAATCGATGGGAGCATGCGCACGCCGTTCCAAGAAAGGACCGACCGGTTCCGCGCCCGCTTGGAAATCTATCGCGCCCAATTCGCCGGAACGCTTCCCTACGGCCGCGAAAAACCGGGAAGCGATTTGGAAGCCAAGCTCAAGCAACTCGAAATCGCCTCAGAAGCCGAAAGGAAACGGCTCGAGTCGCTCCTCTCCTCCCGCGAGCAATTAGCCCAACTCAAAGAACAAATCCTCCGCGGGGCCGTCCAGGGCGCCAGTCTACCCGAAGGCCCCCTTTCGCCTCGCAGCCAGCGCCTCCTCAACGCCTTTTCCCTCCGCGGGCATTTTGCCGCGCCTCGGCTCGAAGCGAAAATCCGGCAAAAGGCCAAAGCCCTCGAAGTGCCCGCGGCAATCGACGCCGCGCTCATCGACGAAGCGATTCAGGAAGAGTTGGACAACGAAAGACGCGTCCAGAAAGCGATGGGCCGCGGCAAACAGGATATGGCCGGGCGGCTCGCCCATCTTCCGCACTGATGCGAATATGGGGACGCTGTCCCCATCCCCCTGCCAAAGGATTGCATCCTTTGGGATCCTCTATGATGGGTTTGCAAAGGGCGAAAGCCCTTTGACGGGTTGCAGGGCAGAGCCCTGCATAGCGTTAAATCGGAAAAAAAACTATGCTTTCTCGAATGAGAGGCAAGTTCTTATTCCTAGGGACGGGCGCTTCGACCGGCGTGCCGGTCATCGGGTGCAAGTGCGCCGTTTGCTCCTCTTCGAATCCCCGCAACGTCCGGCTCCGGCCTTCGGGGCTGCTTGAGGTTGGGGGGATGAAGATTCTCATCGACGCGGGGCCGGATTATCGGCAGCAGGCTTTGCGGGCAAAGATCGATAGGCTGGACGGGCTTCTCTTGACGCATACCCATTTCGACCATATCGCCGGGATCGACGAGTTGAGGACTTACTATATTTATCAAAAGGCGCCGCTGCCTTGCCTTCTTTCGGAGGAGAGTCTGGCCGAACTGAAGGCTAGGTATTACTACCTTTTTGAGCCGGCCGGCTCCGGCTCGTCGCTTCCGGCGCAGCTCGACCTCAAGGCGGCGGGGGGCGAGAGCGGCGACGTTGATTTTTTAGGGGTAAAAGTGGGGTATTTCAAGTATACTCAAGGATCGATGAAAGTGACCGGGTACCGGATCGGGGAGTTTGCGTATGTGTCGGATATCCGCGGATACGACGAGGCGATTTTCGGCTGGCTCGCCGGCGTGAAGGTTCTTGTCTTGAGCGCGATCCGGGAGGAGGCGAGCCGAACGATGTTTTCGGTCGGGGAGGCTGTCCTCTTTGCGAAAGAGGCCGGGGCCGAAAGGACGTATCTGACTCATATGAATCACGAAATCGATTACGATCGAGTCAGCCGGAAGCTTCCTTCCGGCGTAGAGTTAGCCTATGACGGCTTGGGAGTCGAATTTGGAATCTGAGAAACATACCCGCGAGGGCCGGCTTCATTTTCTGGGATCTTCGGAAAATAGGGCTCTTCTAGTCGGCACTTATTTGAGCACGGATCTCAAACCCCAGACGGTCGAGCAGCTCGACGAGTTGGAGAGTTTAGGAAGAACTTATGGCCTTGAGACGGCCCTGAAACTTCCATGTCCCGTCCGCGAATTCAATGCCGGGACGTTTCTCGGGAAAGGCAAAGTCGAAGAAATCGGCCAGCTTGCGAAAGACCACCGCTGCGACATCGTCATTTTCGACGACGAAATTTCTCCGCAGCAGCAGCGGAATTTGGAAAAGATTTTTGAAAAGGTGGTGATCGACCGGACAGAGCTGATTTTAGCCGTGTTCGCCCAGAGGGCGCAAACGCGCGAGGCGAGGTTGCAGATCGAGCTGGCCAATTTCCGCTACCAGATGCCGCGTCTTAGACGCCTATGGACCCACTTGAGCCGCCAAAGAACCGGCGGGGCGGGCGGCGGCTACCTGAAAGGGGAGGGGGAAAAGCAGATCGAGATCGACCGGCAGATTTTGAAACACAAAATCACCCAGATCCAAAAAGAGATCGAGCAGGTCAAAATGCATAGGCAGACCCAGAGGCGCGAGCGGGAAAGGACCGGGATCCCCACCTTTGCGATCGTCGGGTATACCAACGTCGGCAAATCGACCCTCATGAACGCGCTGACCGACGCGGACGTCCTTGTCGAAGACAAACTCTTTGCAACGCTCGACACGACGACCCGAAAGTACGTCCTTTCGAACAAGCAGGCGATCCTCCTCATCGACACCGTCGGCTTCATCCGGAAAATTCCCCACCAGCTTGTGGCTGCTTTCAAGAGTACGCTTGAGGAGGCGGTGCAAGCCGACATCCTCCTCCACCTCATCGACGCGAGCAATCCGGTTGCGCCCCTGCAGGCCGAAGCGGTCGTGGATCTTCTCAAAGAACTCGGCGCGGGAAACCGGCCTGTGATCACCGTCCTCAACAAGATCGACCAGTGCAAAAACAGGCTCGAGGTCGACCGGCTCCGCTTCAAATACCCGAAAACGGTCGAGATCTCCGCCGTAAAAAGGGAGGGGTTCGACCGGCTCCTCGAACTGATGATCCGGGAAGTGGCGCTCCTCCGTAAGACGGTTCATCTCCGCGTCCCTCAGAGCCAGTATGCTCTATTAAGCGAAGTGCTAAGGGAGGGGAAGGTGATCGCGCGCGAATACGACGAGAACGACATCCTCCTCGAAATGGAAATCCCCGCCCATCTAGAGCGGAAAGTAGCCCATTTCGAGATCGCCAAAACTGTGTCAGGCTAGCATGATTTGATTGACTAGCTCAAAAAGTTGCTTCCGAACCTTTTCACGTTGCTTGAGGCCCATTTGAAGATCCGTTTGCAACGCTCCGATTTGCTTTTGGATCTCACGTCGCTGCGAAGGCGGCACCAAGAAGAAGTCAGCTCGTTGCAGGGTTTTAATCTTTTTTTCAATTGCACGGCAATTTCGATCCATTTCTTCTAAGACTTCGTGTTTTTGAGCTATTTCTGGGTATAGGGGATCTTGTTCGTAATCGTTTCTATTCATTAGAATTTCATTTAGTTTTTTGCGAAGTTCCACTTCCTCCGGCGATGGTTTTTCGCCAATGTTCGCCCCTCTCGGATCCTGCTCGTACTGCGCGGCCAGTGTCTCGCGCCTTTCTTTTTCATCTTCGACAAGACGTTCCCTCCTATGAATGAGCGGATCCACTTCTTTTTGCCAGTAAGCGGCGGTTTCTTGAGAGCTTCCGCCATACTGCTGTGCGATTTTCAATCCGGCGTAAATG
>Ga0169931_10002823_pt1 | contig 28031 bp, 30 predicted proteins | sample Kivu_15m_20L_FD_129675 | JGI IMG/M metagenome (GOLD analysis project Ga0169931, IMG submission 129675) | Freshwater microbial communities from Lake Kivu, Western Province, Rwanda to study Microbial Dark Matter (Phase II) - Kivu_15m_20L... | ecosystem: Environmental > Aquatic > Freshwater > Lake...
AAATTCTCAGAAAATAATTTTAAAAAAGTTTTGACTAGAGCATACTCGAGAAGTTGTTACACTTACTCTTAGTAAGCTCTACACAACATTCTCGCCGCTCGTCACTTCATTATTACTGTCACAGAACTTTGCAGCTATCTCGCTGCTATTCTTCATCTTACACTCACCATGTTCGTTGAAGATGACAACACAATAACACTCGCGCCGAATTTAACGCAACATCTTTTGTTTTTTTTCGCTTGACCCCTCTAAAACAGGTGTGAGAGAATAGTTTTATCTACAGTGTAGAGAGCTTTAATTCTTTATTTTTTTCGAAAAATTTCAAGAACTCTTCACTGCATATAAATTAATTATTTAACATTCCAAAGGCGTCTCTTCTCATGAAAAAGGTATTTGAAACAGGATCGATTAAAGAACTATGGGGCGTCACCGTATCCCTGGCGATCAGTTATTTCTCCATGTTTGTCATGACCTTTGTCGACCGGGTATTTCTTGCCGCTTACTCCCAAGATGCGCTGACTGCTTGCACGACTGCTGGTACCCCCGCATGGGCGATTATCTTCGCCGTTGTCACCCTGATTTCTATGTCCGAAGTGATTATAGCGCAGAGGAATGGGGCTGGCCAGTATAAGGCGTTAGGATCAACACCTTGGCAAATGGTTTACCTCACTTTATTAGCGACCCCAATCCTTTTTTATTTCGCCCCTCACATAGCCGATTGGATTCTCCAACCAACCCCCTATAATAAGGAGTGGTTTGTTTGGACGATCTACTCAAGCCCGGCCTATTTTCTTTTAGCGGCTTTTACTGCATTTTTTGTGGGACAGGGTAAATCTAACATTATTAAATGGCTTGCCCTTTTAGGAAATGCCGTAAACATAGTTTTAGATTACTTTTTAATCTTTGGATACAAAACGATAATCCCTGCTTTAGGGGTAAAAGGGGCTGTTATCGCAACAGGTGCAGGGACATTTGTACAGGCGCTGATTCTCTTTTATATCTTTTTTAGAAAAAAGAATCGTGAGGAATTTGGAACCGCTATTTTTAAATTTGACCGCGATCAGTTTTACCAAATTTTAAGGATTGGATTTCCTCCCGGTATTTTTATTCTTTTTGAGATTGCAGGTTGGGCCCTTTTCTATCACATGATGACGTCTCTTTCACCGTTACACATTACCACAGCTAATCTGGTACAGTCTATTTTGATGCTCTATTTCTTTTTTGGATGCGGTTTGGAAAAAGGGGCTTCTGCAATTGCCGGTAATTTGATAGGAGCCAACAAAAAAGATAAGCTTTCTAATCTAGCTCGCTCAGGGGTAATTTTAAGCTTCGGCTATCTTTTATTTACTTGCGTCAGCCTCTTTTTATTTGCCGATTTTCTCATCATCAACCTTGTAAATAAGGAGACTGTTCCCGTGGACATCTCCACATTGCTTTACTGCACAAAAATGGTGATGCCGTTACTTTGCGTTTATATCCTTTTTGAAAATTTCCGCTGGCTTTTAGGTGGGATCTTGATTGCTGCCGGGGACACTTTCTTTATGATGTTAACCGGTTTTTTCTCTGTTTGGATTTTCATGCTGCTACCTACCTATCTTTTCGTTTATGTATTAAAGGCTCACGTTATTTATGCCTTTTGGGTTTGGCTTTTTTACAGCATCTTTGCGACATTACCCATCTATTTGCGCTATAAAAGTTCGGGATGGAAAGAGCGTGCTCGTTTGATCAGCGATATAAAAGAGTCCGATGAGCCGGCGCCTATGGTTTCTCAAAACGAAGAGTCTTAACACCCCACATAAACAACCTTCACCTATGAATCCGAAAACCATCCCCCGCCTTTTTCTAGCCCCTATGGAGGGGCTTGGCGCCATCGAATTTCGTAAAATGCTCGCTGTAATTGGAGGATTTGATGAATGCTGCACAGAATTTATCCGTATCCCTACAAATCCACATATCCCTAGTCTGGTTGGCAGGTATAACCCAAACGCCACATGGCCTATTCCCCAGGCAGCTCAGCTCATGGGGGTCAATGCGAAAGATTTGGCCGAAGCGGCATACCTGTTGGGGGAAAAGGGGGCGCCCCGTGTTGAGCTGAACTGTGGTTGCCCATCGAATACCGTTACAGGTAAAGGGGCCGGCTCGAGCCTGCTTGATACGCCCGATGCCCTTTTTGAAATTCTAGCCCTAATGTGCCAAAAATGCCCTGTCCCCGTCACTGCAAAACTGAGGATCGGGGTCAATGACGACCTGAATTTTCAAAAAAATATCCGCCTTGTTGAAGAGGCTGGCTGTAAGATGCTCACTCTTCATGCCAGAACAAAATCTGATGGCTACCTTCACCCCGCTAGGTGGGAGTATATCCAAGAGGCAAAAAAACAGCTCCGTATCCCTGTTTGTGGCAATGGCGACATTACCTCAGCAGAAAAGGGGCTCGAAATGCTAAGTAAAACAGGTTGCGATCATCTAATGATTGGTAGAAAAGCCGCAAGCGATCCTTTTATTTTTAAAAAAATCCGCTGCGCTTTAGAAAAGAGGGATTTTATTGAGGATATCCCCCTACTTTTTAAAGCTCTTGAGGTTTTTTTTCAGGAAATTTTCCTTAGGGAATCCCCTATGGGTTCCATCAAGCAGCTGGGTAGTTTTCTACTATCCGATGATCCGGTACTACGCCGAGAGTTTTTGACTCGCTCCTTCAGCTCTACTTTGGAGGCCAAAGGGCAGCTTATTGGCTCGCTTGAAAATCTTTTTTTCAGTCTAACCCACTCCAAATAAGCATCTAAACCATTAACTTGTATTTTTATTTATAAAATATTATTTTAAGGTAAATCGGGGGTATATGCGCGACAAACGGCGACGTATTGTCATTTTAGGAGGGGGCTTTGGGGGAGTATACACTGCCAAGCACCTCCATTCCCTTTTTTCTAACGACGAGGTCGAAATCTGCCTTGTGAATCGTGATAATTACATGACTTTTCAGCCTATGCTTGCGGAGGTGATTGGAGATGCATTAGGCGTGTACGATACAGTGAGTGCCCTATCTTCTCTTCTCCCCAAAACCTCTCTATACATAAACGAAATAGAAAAAATTAACCTGCAGGAAAAAAAGGTTTTTTTGATCTGTCCTTTCAAAAAACAACATATTGTTCTTGAATACAGTGAACTAGTTCTTGCTCTGGGAAATTCTACCGATTTTATTCATCTCCATAACGGGGTCGCGCAACATGCCCTCAGATTCAAAAATCTTTCCGATACTTTAATTTTAAGAAATCACATTATCAATGTTTTCCAGGCAGCTGCAACGGAGACAAATCCTCAGCTAAGGCAAGCTCTTTTGACTTTTGTCATCGGGGGGGCTGGATTCACAGGGACAGAGGTTGCAGCCGAGCTTTGTGATTTTTTAGATAAAATGCTCAAAAAAATACCCAGCATAAAGAAAGACGAGGTGCGGGTCTATCTCGTACACTCAAAAGAGATCATCCTGAATGAACTCTCCCCCTCACTTGGTAAATATGCTATGGAACTTTTGCGCAAAAAAGGGGTCACATTAAAAATGGGGATGAAAGTAGAGGCAGTAACTCCACACAATGCCGTGCTTAGCAATCATGAAAAAATCGCTTCAAAAACGGTTATCTCTACGGCTCCAGCTAACCTTAACCTCATTTTGGCAGCAACACCAGGTTTGCCAGTAACCCATGATCGTGTCAAAGTTCTACCTAATCTACAGGTAGAGGGTTATGACAACGTATGGGCTTTGGGAGATGCTGCACACATCCCACTTCCTAATGGCCATTTTGCACCCCCTACAGCTCAGTTTGCAGTGCGGGAAGCAAAAGTTTTGGCGCAAAATATCGCCAATAAACTCGCTCAACGCCCTTTAAAGTCGTTTGCTTTTAAACCTCTTGGTCTTTTGGCAGCTTTGGGGCATCGCAAGGCTGTAGGAGAACTATTTGGATGTGTAAAAATTTCCGGTTTTTTTGCCTGGCTGATGTGGAGAGCTATCTATTGGTCCAAAATGCCCGGTTTATCTAGAAAACTTAAGGTGCTATTCACCTGGATTTTAGATCTTTTTATCCCTTCAGAGCCGGTAGTTTTAAATATTAGCTCAAAAAAAATGATGCATCATCTCCACTTTAAAGCCTCTGAAATGGTTTTCGACCAGGGTGATTTAGCCGATTATCTCTACATCATTTTAAAAGGGAGAGTTGCTATCATAAAAAAATTTACAGGTGATGGGGAAAAAATTCTTAAAGAGCTTACGGCAGGGAGTTTTTTTGGGGAAATAGCTTTAACACACGAAACCAATCGAACCGCAAAGGTGGTTTGTCTAGAATCGACCGATCTTATCGCGATACCCAAAGAGGAATTCTTAATCATGAAGGATAATTTCTCAGAGTTAGATAAGTTTTTGAGCGCTGTGCAACAAGAGAGGCTTGAAGAGCTGCATAAATTGAAAAAAAGCTCTTAACCGAGTTTTTTTTGCAATGTAACAATCCCCTTATCATCAATCATCGCACCCTCATTATAAAGTTCTTTAGGATTTTCCTTAGCGATTTTAGCTATTGGATTAAAATTTAAAGCCTCGTGAGGGCATTTAAGGGCTTTTTCCATGTTCATCGACTTAGCTAAAAAAGGGAGCCCTAAAAAGACGGTTTGCTCTATCCGTTCATTCAAGTTTTGCCCCAAGTTGGGATTATTCACCAGATTCAACAAAACTGCAGGAATATATTTGACCAAAACTCTATTCTCCCAACTAAAAGCTTCGTGTAGAGCCTCTAATTCCTCCGGAGCAAGTTTAAAAAGGGCTTTTTTTAAAAGATGAGCCTCATATGGGGTTGTAAATCGCATCATCGACCCTATCCTTAAAATAATCGGATTCAGATTCCCTTCTGTGCCGATTTCCAAAGCTTTTGCCCGCTTCTCCAAAAATGCGTCCCAAGCTTTGGACGATCCTATCAGAGAAATATTTTTGCACGCCTCTCTCACATCCAGTAAAAGCTGATGGGTTTTTTCGTTATAATTTAGAGAGGTACAGGGCTCCACATGCCCTTGCGCCCCCGCTACATCACAAATATGCCCGATAAAAGCCAGATCCATTAATACCTGATCTTCGAGAAAGTCGGATTTTTTTATCTCTTCAAATAATTCCACACCCCCTTCAAAATGGGCAATATGACCAAAATGGTTTTGTTTTCCCAAACGAACCAAAATGTCACGACTTTTTTTATCTAAAGAGGTATACGAGGGGAAAATCTCGGGACAAAACGTGGCGATTTTAGAAAAAAATAGATCTAAATTTTTCTCCTTTACCCCTTTTTGGGCTGCAAGCCTTCGTGCCGTTTTGGTTTTTCCCAAATCGGAGAAAAGAATGTAACAGCGCATCAATTTTTCTATCTCCCTCTCACTTTTGATCTCTAATTTTTCAAAAGTAGAACGAAAAAATTTCTGCATATCCCTAAAAGTCGCATATTTAAGTCTAAATTGGGGATCCTGTTTGTAAGTCAAAAAAAGATAGTCTCTGTAGTTCCCCTTGGCAAAAACCTCAAAAGATTTTAGGGTCAAAACTGTTCTATCAAATTCAGGATAAAATTTTTTGTATAGAATGTAAGAGGGGCTATAATCTGATACTAGCCCTACGCTCTCTTGAGTGATATGAACTTTTTGATCGGCAAGCCATTCTATTTCGGGAACCTCTTTTACAAGGTTTTTGATCCAGGCGGCAGTATACCCTATGGCTTGGATTGTTTCTACCGCCCCTTTTTCCCTAAATCTCGGTTTCATGCCTAGGAGGAAAAGGCAAATGCAGACTAAAGCTAGATGAAGAACTCTCACCATGATCTCTAGTATAGCTTAGCGGCTAGTTAACCCTAAAGTATTAAAAAGAATCGCCACCTGGTTTTTTTCAAAAATTTCGATCGCAAGTAACAGAACCTCTTGAATGACCTCCTGGTAGTCAGACTGTTCCATTTTTTTGGTAAAACAAATGATTTGTACCTGGGGTCCTTGCTGCGTCAAGTAATTTAGATGAACAGAAACCAACTCTTTTTGATCAATCAACGGGTGGTTTTTAAGTTGATTCAAAAGTGCATTTACAGCTTGTCGGATGTTTTCCATTTTTCTTGAGTCAACATAAAAATTTCTTTCGATTTTTTTTGAGGTTATTTTAGAGACGTTCTCTATCGAAATAGTCAAAAAATTGGAGTTTGGGACAAATAGGGGCCTTTTTTCCTCTGTGCGGAGCCTTGTCGACCTCCACCCAATGTGCTCAACATAGCCCTCAAAATTTTGATCTAAAGCTCTTATTTTATCACCCAAACTAAAAGGGCGATCCAGCATGACTGTAAAGCCGCCAAAAAAATTAGATAATAGATCCTTAGCAGCAAAACTAATCCCGACACCAGCTGCACCTCCAAAAGCAAGAACCCCAGAGACCGGTATATGAAAAACAGGAAGGAGAAGTAGGAGCGCAAATATCGTCAAAATCACCCGCATAAGGCGTGAAACTGCGCGAACCGAAGTGAGATCAACATGTGCAAAAAGATATTTTCCGTTGATAAAGCGGCTCTCTACCCCACCTATGACTCGATAAATAGATAAAACTAGAAAAAAGATGACCCCTAACTCCAAAAGGTAGATCGTATAATTCTCTAAAGCGCTAATCTGATTAAGAACAAAAACAAAAAAAAGCCACCAAATAAAAAAGTAAAAGGGATAGGCAACAGCTTCTACAAAAACATTCTGGCGCAATTTAAGGTACCGAAAGACAAAATAGCCGAAAAACGTCATCACAGTTGCAAGGCCTGCAAGCGTTAGAATTATTACAACTTCAATACTCATAAAAACTTCCGATAATCATGCCTTCCAAAAAAATTCCTTGCAACCTTGTTTTTTTTGGCGTATGAAAAAAAGGAAGTGTTTTTAATCAAAATGAGGAAAGCATGATTAGATTTTTAAAGTGGGTTTTTACTTGTGCTCTTTTGCTTGGTGGCTTGAGCCTAGGCCTTACTGGTGTAATCGGTGATGATTATAACCTGCTCGGCCTTCTGTTCGGTGACGGATGGTTTTATAGATTAATCTTGATCATCATTGGTGTATCAGCAGTTGGAGAAATCGGTTTTTGGTTTCTTTCAGCTAGACCCTGGTCATGCTGCGATGACAAAAGAAAGTAGACTCTTTCTTTGACAATTGTGCCAATAATACACTTTTTGGTGCAGAGGTTACTAGACCCGAAATTCATCGGGTCTTTCTAGACAAATCTTGGTTTTTATTCCCCTATATCTTAGCCCCTGACATGGTTTTAGTGTCTTGTCAAATTCCCGTTTTTGGAGTAGTGTTAAGTAAGTTTAAAATTAAGCAGCACATTTTTTATGCCTTTCACTCTCGGGGGCGACTGGTACCCTTCAGAAAATACGCGTAAAACGAAACCTCTTCTTTCGATTGAGAAAAGACGCAATACCGAGGTTACTCTGATTAAAGGGTTGAAACTGATGCCAATTGAGGCCGAAGCTCTTTTAAAAACGGCAAAAAGAGAATTAGGGTGTGGCGGATCCTACAAAGATTTTATATTTCTTTTTCAGGGAAATCACCTTGAAAAATTAAAAACCACCTTGAGAGAGATGGGATTTAAAATTTAATCCCATCCGATAATGCAAACGAAATCTAAAAAAGAACTACTCGTCTCTTCCCCTTTTAGATCTCAAAAGGGCCAATACTACTGCGGAGGCCTGCGACACATTTAATGAATCTATACGCCCCAACATCGGTATAATTAAATGGAAGTCAGAGGATTTCGACATCAACGATTTGACCCCCTCCCCCTCGGACCCAAAAACAAGGCAGATCTTGTCCGGAAAATCGAATGTATAGACCGACTCCGCCTTTTCCGATAACTCTAATGAAGCTATCCAGTACCCCTCATCTTGTAGCTTTTTGATTGCGTCGACACCATTAGAAACTGTGGAACGGGGGACTATTTCGGAGCCACCCATGCTGACTTTAGAGACAGTCGGAGTAATAGGTGTTCCCCGATTTTTTGTGTGCAAAATCCAATCGACACCAAAACATTCGCAAGCTCTCATAATTGCCCCCATATTTTGCGGATCTTGAATGGAATCCAGCAAAACAACGACACTTTTGGTTTTTTTCTTGAGTTGATCGATACAAGTACGGAATGAGACATCCTCATCCAAGACCTCGGCGATAATCCCTTGGTGAGAATCGGATTGAACAATCTTATTCATCTCATTTTTGTCAGCAAGCTTCACCTTAAAGCCCTTCCTTTGATAATCATTCAAAAGCTCTTTTGAGGAGGTTGTGATGGAAATAATCCGTTTGTTTTGATAGGTTGCCACCTCTTCAACGGTATTTTTACCCATAATTTTTCTAATCATAAGGGATCGATTTTAGCATAAAGATTAAAATGTGTAAAATAAACCATTTTTTTGACTAGTATAAAGGTATGAACATAGATTCATTTAATCAGCAGCAAGAGGCTATTTTGCAGCTAATCAGCACCTATAGAGTGGATTGGCTCGAGCCTTTTTTCTTTTTTCTTCATACCATAGATTATTTTTGGTTTTACCTGTTTTTGGTCCTATTGGGGTGGTTGAAAATGGGTAAATTGCGGGGCTCACATCTATTCACACTATTTTTTGCAAACTGGGTAACAGTTTTTTTAATTAAAGATATCCTGGAACTCCCCCGTCCACCCGAGAGCCTTTGGATTTTTCCAGCTGAAGGTTTTGGTTTGCCCTCAGCTGCTGCAGCAAATAGCATGCTAATTTTAGGCTACTTCATCTCACAAACAGAACGATTTTTCTATAGATTCTTACTTGGACTGGCGCTTTTTTTCTTAAGTTTTTGCAGTCTATATATAGGGGTACATTACCCTTTAGATGTGGTCGTGGGTCTTCTCATCGGGCTTACTTTTTTATCCCTCTATTATGAATCGATTGATCCTATCATGACGATCACAAAAAAAATCCCCCCTTTTTTAGATTTTTTTTTCGGTTCTGGTGTGATAATTCTTCTGTTTTTAAAAACCTCCACTCTACTCAGGAGTACTGAGCTCTGCTTTATTGGTTTAGGAGTTTATTCGGGTCTAGCGTGTAGAGCCTATCTACCCCTCCCTTTTGCCGAGCGGGGCATCAACGCTATCATCTGCCTTTTTTTAATTGGTGTGATCAGCCTGATCTATTCTTTAGTGCCCAAACCCGACTTTCCTATTTTTTATCCGGTACTCTTTTTTATGGGGCTTATCCCTCCGCTGATCGGTCCCTGGATTGCTAATAGGCTCTTATATCCTAAAAATCGACTTCAGGATTAGACTTTTTTGTCCAAAATTCAAACCTTTTTTGAGACAAGATTTGAAGAAGGGACATCAAAGTCTTGTACAAAAAGAACCTGTTTTCTTAAACGGTAGATACCTGTGAGGTTCAAAATTAAAAGCCCGGCTCCCGATAAAGACATGAGTAATAGCGCGTATCCACCGCCAAGATAAGAAAAAAAAGGCATCGCTATCAAACCATAAAGGAGGTAAATCTGTTTGCCGTTTTTGGGAAAAAGGTGGTGGGCCGTTTTGACCCCTACACTGAAATAGGCTACAATATTTGTGAAGCCCGCAATGAAGAAGAAGATGGGCAAGAGTTTGGTGACAAAAGGGAAGTAGGGTAATAACGCAGCTTGAACCGCAAGAGAAGGCTCTACCAAGGGGGCTGCTGTCCACACCCCGGTGAGCAAAACTACAATACAGGTCAACGAGCAAAAGAAGTTATCCACATATACACCAAAAATCGCCAGTTTTGCCTGGTTTTCAGGGTGGCTTACTCTTGATTCTACCTGCATGCTTGAGTCATATCCCATCCCTATGTCCGCAGAGTAGGCAGCTCTTCCCACACCATAACGGATAGTCATCAAAAGGCTACTTCCTGCAAATCCCCCCACAGCGGCATGCCCTTTGAAAGCCGAGGAAAAGACCGTCTCAAGAAGTGCAGGAATCTGCTCATAATGGGACAAAATTACCCAAAAGCACATGAACAGGTAACCAAACATCATAAGCGGATTGATGTACATGCAGTATTTAGTGACCCTATCCACTCCCCCAATCACAACGTACAGAATCATGGAGAGAAGAACAAACGCCGCCAACGGTTTTTCGACGCCGTAATTAAAAGAAACGCTCTCGACCATGACAGAAAACTGGAACACCTCTACACAGTAAATACAAAGAAAAACCGCTACCGTGATTGGAAAAATGGGGTGCCTAAAAGCCTCCCTGAGCACATGCACCGGCCCTCCCTGAAATCCACTACCGCAGCTTTTGGGCACGCGGTACTTAAAGCCAAGATAGATTTCAGCATATTTGATTACAGATCCCACTATCCCTGTCACCCAAACCCAGAAAAGGGCTCCAGGACCGCCAAACTGGATTGCCGTAACAATCCCCACTACGTTACCAATTCCTATCATCCCCCCCACCGAGGTGAAAAAAAGGCGAATCGGGTGGATCCCTTGTGAGCTCGACTCGGAAACCGGGTGCCGCAAAAAGTGATAAAATGTTTTTACAATCTGGGCTAGGGAGCGGATTTGAAACGCCCTGGTATGCACGGTAAAGTATAATCCAAGGAGCAAGATGAGGAAGAACGCCGCAAACCCCCAAAAGAAGGTGTCTATCTCATTCAATACCCAAAAAAACTTAAGGTCCATTGCGTTTCGCTGGTAAAAAAATTGAGCCTAATTTTAGAGCTTTTAGAAAGAATTTTGCAATCTTGTTGTTATAATTTGCCAATTTTTTTCTGAGACAAAACCCGAGACGCGGATAAACCCCTCGTAATTAGGTTCAAATGAGGAAAGAGGCAAGGTTAAAATTTTGTATTTTTCTAAAAAATCCACCTCAGTTTTCACCAGAAAATAGGGGCCATCGATTCCTCCAAACACTTCAAACCCCTTTGATCTGAAGAGCTGCTTCATTTCCTGAACCCTTTGCATGGTCAATTGGACCTGATTCAAAAAAAGAGGTGTATTTTTTAACAGTGTGCAACCCATTTTTTGAGAAAGCCAACTTACCCCGTTAAAAGTGGCATTTAAAAAACTTGTATAGGCTCTTAAAAGGCTCGATCCGTCTTTGAATTTAGCCTCTTTGGGGACAACAGCCCAGCTTAGTCGGATTCCGGAGAACGCCGCCCATTTTGAAAAGGAACCCAGCTCGACAGCGCACTCTTTTGCCCCCTCATCAATAAAAATAGTTTTAGGCTTTTTTGTCTGTATGTAGGGCGAATAGCACGCATCGTGAACGATGAGCCCCCCGCAGTTTTTGGCCTTGTTACATAAAGTTCGTATTTGGTCTTCACTCATGGCTATCCCGGTGGGGTTGTTGGGAGAACATAAATAAAACACATCGAAAGGGGCGACAAGATCCGCATCGGGCTCAAAATGATTTTTAGGATCTAGATAGATAGCCCCTGTTTGTCCCCCAATAATCTGACAACCCTCTTTGTAAGTGGGGTAGCCAGGGGCATAAAATCTTGAAAAAGCAGAGGGCCCAAAAAGGGTTTGAAATCTGAAAAGATCGGTTTTGATCCCATCAGAAATAAAAATTTCCTCATTAGAAAACTGCCCGTTGTAAAAAACCTGATTGATTAACTCTTTGAGAAGAGCTGTCCCCTCCTCAGGTGGGTAACCTTTATGGCCACCTGGAGTTAAAAAAAGTCTTGCCTCCTCGATCAATTCCTCAATCACCAGTTCGGGAATCGGTCCCGGATTATCACCAACGGCCAAAGAGACAACGTCGCTCACTCCCCGAGCTTTAAGGATAATTTCTTGAAAAATATTGATTTTTTTCAAATCTTTAACGCGGTTGAGTAAAGCCATATGCCATTTCTGCCAATTTGATTCCGGTCCCTGCAGCCCCGCGGATACGATTATGCGCCAAAGCGACACACTGCAAGCTGTTTTTTTCCCCTTTTCTGAGACGACCGATAGAGACGTTCATCCCGTTGCCATTGTCTCTGTCCAATCGGGGCTGAGGTCGATCGTTTTGCTCAAGAAGCTGTATCGTAGGCTCCAAAGAGAGGAGTGAATAGATCATCTCCAAATCAAAAACCTCTTCAAGCTCGATATCTAAAACAACCAAATGTCCATCCATAACCGGCACACGACAACAGGTGATATTTAAAGGAATTTTTTGCTCTAAAATGAGGTTTAACTCCTCTTGAATTTTATTCTCTTCTCCCTCGATAAAAGGGATAACATTATCAAAAATATCCATTGCAGAGAGCCCCTGCCTGCCCGCGCCACTTATGGCCTGCATTGTTGTTACCGCAACTTTGCGGATTTTTAATGGCAAAAGCTGCTTGAGAGGTAGAGCTATCGGGTGGAGCGTACAGTTGGATTTAGAAAAAATTCCCTTTGTTTGCCCCACAATCTTACGTCCGTTGATTTCGGGAAATATCAGCCTTTTTTCATCTCTGAATGCAGAGCTACTGGATATTACAAGAAAATCTTGCGCCCAGACCGGCTCAAACTTTATAGCTCTTTCGGTATCAAGACTTGAAAAGAGGATCTTTACCCCAAGTTCTAGGGCTCTATGTTTATCCTCTAAACCATAAAGAGGGAGACCACTAAGAGACCCTTCTAATCGCTGCGAACCAGATCCTAAAAATTTCAGAGAAAAATAGGGGTGGTTATCCAGTAAGTTTCTATAAACTTCTCCAATTGCACCCGTTGCCCCTAGAATGCCAACGCCAATTTTGTCCAAGCTTCCTCTAAGATTTTCTCTATTGTTTCTTTATCCCCTTCTTCAAGAGCCCCCAGCTCCTCTTTCACCCTATAAAACTGAAAGAGATGATTTCTTTTTAGTATATACTGAATCGGCAAAGGGTTCACACGGACAAACAGTTTTATCAAAAGCTGCAAGGTCTCTTCTGCTGAAGAGTCCAGGCAAAGGGCTTTTTTTACCGTCTCGACAAACACATTCGATAAGACCGAAATCGCTCCAATCGCCCCCTGCTTTTTGTAGGAAAAAATTTTGTCATCATCCCCACAAAAAACGGGTATATTGATCCCGTTCAAAGAGCTTTTACCCATAGACTCTTTTACCCCAAGGAGGTTTTTATGCCCTTTAACTGCCTCATAGACACAATTTTCTATAGCAACACCCACCCGAGAGGGGTTATTATAAAGAATTACAGGACAAAAAGATTGATCCAAAATTTTCTTGAAAAAACCGATTATCGCCTCTTGAGAAGGGCGTATGAAAAAAGGGGGTGTAACGAGAATAAACTGGGTTTCATGCTTTGCCGCAATTTCGATATTTTTCCAAACCCGATCCAAAGAGAGATCGCTCACGCAAAGACCTCGAGCAAAGGGATAGTCTTGGGAGGCCTGCAATAACAATGATTTCTCTTGATCTGAAAGCAAAGAGCCTTGTCCGGTTGTGCCGGCTATAATCACCCCATCAGCTCCCCGTTTCTGGTGTTGCAAAAGTCGGTGAAAAGATTTAATGTCGAGAGAATAGTCCTCATGTAAGGGAGTCGCAAGCGCTGTAATTAGCATAAAAGACCTCTTTTAAAATGTAAGATTGCCCCTTTATTTGACTTCTTTTCAACCTAATTTTTCTCTTTTTTTCTCAAAAAAATAGGATCGTAGAATGGATTCTACTAAACAAAAAATCCTCAGGTTTTTTTGGGAACTTTTTCTAGAAATTCTGTTAAATGATAACACCCTTTTTGCTGTCCAATCAGCGGAATGATCTCTAAAATCCCTTTTGCAAAAATGCCACGATCGAGCGCTTTGTGCTCTAAAACAAGCCTCTCATAGCTATTTTCAAAGACGACTCTATGTAGGCCGATCTCCTCTCCCTCACGCTCTGAGATGATGTTCACGTCTTGAAGTTTGTCTGCAATTTGTAAAGCGGTTCCAGAGGGGGCGTCTTTTTTTTGTGTATGGTGCCTCTCCAAAATCGAAACTTTTAGCCCTTGGGACTGAAACTGGGGTGCAAGTAGTATCATTTTTTGTACGAGACTTGAAAAATTAGGTGAGTAGAGGCAAAACCCGTTTTTTTCGTGGACAAGTTGCTTAACTTCATCCAACTGATCGTACCACCCGGTCGTTGCGATTACAATAGGGCGACCTAAATCGGTTGCAATCTTTACATGGTCTAAAACTGCCTCTTTAGACGTAGCATCAATCAAGATTTCAGCTTTTTGCAATTCGACAATTTCACAGGAAAACTCTTCAGCTAACCGATAGATCTCACGACCTAATTTACCAATCCCAAATAGACCTAATTTGTAATGCATATGGAGTATAGATTACGTCCCGATACTGCAAAAACACAAGGATAAATTTTCTCTTTTCAGCTAAACTTGAACCATGATGCAAACCTTTTCCACGGTTCTTAATAAAATAGAGCCGCTCCTTTATCTCCCCGAGCCAATCCTTGGTGCTTTCCATTCAGCACAAAAATCGGTTCCCATTTCCAATCAGCAAGCTGAAAAAGTTCTCCTTTTCTTGCCCCTGTTGAATTTTCCACTACTAAGCCTTGACTCCCCTTTGATCATTTTGCTGTTTTATTTTTTCCAGCTTTTACTCAGCACAAAAAAAACGCACGTCTATTTTTTTATAGAACCGGCCTTTTTACTGAGTTTTGGGTTTTTCTATCCGAGCTTAGCCCCGTTTGCTTTTTTATTTCTTTTAACGGGTTGGATTTTTATGCATATGAGTTTTGCTGTTGTCTACCATCATCCGGTCAATAGGTTTTTTTGGATCGCAGCAATCCTTTTCTTTCCCAACTCTATTACCGTTTTAGCGCCCGTCTTATGCTCAATAGGCCTGGCTATCGGAATCCACAAAAGGTTTTTTGTGTGGGGGGAAAACCAGTCTGAATAGAACTAATCGGTGATATTGTTGGACTAAAACTTGGAGAATACCCTCCTCTGAGGGGCAAAAATCGATGATTATTCCCTGCTTAGGGGAAAAAAGCCTAAACGTTTTGTGATCTAAAATTGCCTCAAAATAAAGGGTATTTTGGTGTAATCCAATCAAAAACTCCTGAATGCGGATCATTTTTTCAAAGGAGAACTCTTTTTTGAACCCATGGAGTCTAGAGCAGGCATGATCATAAAAAAAAAGTTGCGGCCCCTGCTCAGTGTCGACGGTAAAGAGGGTCTCCAGAAAATTTGTGCTTACCGATTTAAACTGGGTAAGTGGAGACAAAAAATTTCTACAGGGTTTTTCTAAATTAACGAAACGTCCTAATCCATCCAGTGTGAAACTACAGACACATCCATCTTTGAAAAAAAGGGTAAACTTGGAGTTAATGTGCAAAATAGCCCTTGCAGGCCTTTCTATCTTGAAAGAGCTTGTAAATTCTAGATTTGCAGAATCTATCACCTGCAGCGATAAATTCGACGACAGGGCAAAAAGAAAAGGTATTTCTAAGCCTATTACGGGCAAAAGCTCCTGGTTTTCACCTAAAAACCTCTCTTGAATTTTACCACGCCTAACCACATATTTTTCCAAGACCCCATTTTCAGTAAAGACAAGGATGCTACCCTCATGAAAAGAGACGATTTGCGTGATAGAATTCTCTAAAGGGAATGTAGCCTCCCAAACCGGGGGGCTTAAGATGACCATCTCTTTGACTTGGGGAAGAAACGGGCTCTCAATAGAGACTATACAAGTTTTTTCCGTTTGCAACGAGGCCGTGACCTTTCCTAGTTTAGCATATGCCTCTTCGACGAGTGTGGTATGCCACTGTACGGATCTTGTATAAAGCTCTTTAGTGTGGGAAAAGGCTGTCTTAACCCCGCCAAAGGAACGGTTAAGCCGATCTAAAGCGGTCCGGTTAGCTAAAACGCGTATTTCATGTGACACTTGAGCAAGTTTATCCAAAGACTTCGGACTACAACGCCCCACCATGGTGGATCCTAGATCCTCAGGAATAGAGCTAAAATACGGGCCTAAATTAACTCCAGACATCCGACACTCTCCACGTGAACAGTTTGTGGGAATAGGTCAAACGGTTGAACAGATTTTAACGCGTAACCACTCCTTAAAAATTTACAATCCCTAGCAAATGTGGAGGGATCGCAGGAGACATACACGATTTTTTTCACCCTTTGTTCTAATAAAACCTCCAAAAGAGCCTTTTCACACCCTTTGCGGGGGGGATTTAAAATCACCTTATCAAATTTTTCGAGCTGGCTAATCTTAGTTTCTGCCTTTGAAAGATAGAAAGAGGCATTTTGTATCCCATTAAGTTCTTGATTCTTTTGAGCGCTCTCAATCGAACTAGGAACACACTCTATACCGGTAGACTCCTTACATCGTTGAGCAGCTAAAAGCGTCATTGTCCCTACACCGCAATAGGCATCTAATACACGGTCGTTAAGGGTCAAATCTAATGAATCGATAACATATTGGTAGAGGTGGGATACTTGAAAGGGGTTTACCTGATAAAATGCATCCTTATAGATCGCAAATTTTAATCCCAAAAGCTCATCTTCAATTGCCTCTTTTCCTGCTAATAAAATAAATTCTCTTCCAAAAACAAAGTTAGCGTCTTTTGAGCGCTGGGTGAAATAGATCCCGGCAACCTGTTGTTCTTTATCGAGTACTTTTTGGGCAAAAGTTTTGAGTTTTGAATCTATGGGGCCGTAACTACATAAGATAATTAATACAGAACCATTTGAGGAGGCTGTCTTCATGACAAGAGTATCTACCTCAAAAGGGATTCCCATACTCTCGATCCTCTCCAAAAGAATTTGAGAGCTTTCAAGGTGCAAGTAGCAGCGGTCGACAGGGACAAAATCATGACTTTTTGCCCCATAAAACCCAAGCTTTCCCCTCCTAACGGGCATTTGGATTTTATTTCTATAGTGTAAAGGGGGAGAGGCGATTACGTTGTGCACCAAGGGGTTTTCAAACCCGCCCAGACGCTCAAGAGCATCCTTAACCCTTTTATGCTTCATTTTAAGCTGCCCTTCATAGGACAAATGCTGGAGCTGGCACCCGCCGCACCGGGTAAAATGGGGGCAAACGGGCGAAACACGGTCAAGCGATGTTTCTAAAATAGACTCCAGGCTGGCCTCAATAATTGAGGAGCCCTCCCGTGTGGGGCAAACTTTGACTTTCTCGGTAACTAGCGCCCCCTCAACAAAGAGGACCTTTCCCCCCCTGCGGGCAACCCCAAGTCCTTTTGAGCTGATATCATGAATCACGACTTCCATAGACTCACTATTCTATAATAAGATTCCCTTAAGGTCTAACAAAGATTAAGAAAAAAATTTCTTAAAATTACTTCTAGACGAATCGATTGTTCATGCTGTAACATCCTGAAAAAGCACTATTTAAAAAAAACCGGCTTCCTTTGTTTAGGGGGAAACCTAAAAAATTTGTAAAAAGGGTTTCTTAAGTGGTAAAAAATAGGCCTCCCATTTTAACTTGTAGATATTAAAATTATTATTATGAGATTTGCCCCTTTTTTTTTGTTTCTTCCCCTTTTAGCGGAGATGAGTTTTGACTATCGGTCCGAAAATCCCAAATTCTTGCGCTCGGTCTATCCTGCAATAAAAGCGGCCGAGATGCCCTATGAAAAAAAAATTTACACAAAAGATATCATCTTATTTACCCATATCGCTACAGGCTTTCAATACGAAACCTCTACGAAATCGAATCTAGTAGATATATCGATGAATTTAGGCATGAGCAAAAAGCCTTTAGGTGTCAAGGAATCGATCTTTTGCTTTTCATTTCCCAAGGTTATGATGTATAAAAAAATTGTAGGTAATGAGAAACAACCCACAACATTTTTTGGGGCGGGTCTTAGTTATGATGGGATTATCAACCATTTTTCTAACGAGAATGCAAGAGCCGTACAGGCGGGTTTTTCCATGGGCGTGGAGATAGAATCTAAAAGCAAAATTAAACATCTTTTGCAGCTAGATCTCTCAAAATCGATAAAAGAATCCTCTTTTGCCCCTCAATTAGAATCCTCTCTACCTAAAGCTGGATTGGAGCTAAGTTATGGAGCTAATTTTTAAATGAAGGATTTTTTAGGCTGGTGCTGTTTTTTTTCTCTTGGTGCTCTCACGATGAGTGTTGAACCCTATTTTGAGGACACCAATCTTATTCTCGAGGAGGATATTCTCGGATTCAACGGCCAACCTTATGGATTACAATTAAGCGTATTTGAAAAAAGTCTGTTACAACCCTATTTTAATGCAATCATAGATGTATCGAGAGGAAAACTCTTTCATTACGGCGTACCAAAAGCTATTTTTACGCAGACGATCCTGGAAGGGCAAGCTGGGTACTCCATTCCGATGAACCGCCAAGATATTTTCCGATTTACCCCTTTTTCGGGGTTGGGAGTCTACTATCAGAGACTGCAAGGCTGGGATAAAACGGCTAGTTTTTATATCCCTTTAGGACTTTGCATAGACTACCATTTAGGATCCTATTTCACAGTAAGCTCAGTAGCAACCCTCCTTCCACAAATACAAACTTTTAGACAAACCCAGGACTCTTTTTTTCAAAAAATCCCCTCGTCTATCGGTTTCAGATGGGAAATTCCCCTTCTCCTTTCCCTAGATCCCTATAATTATGTTGCCCTAAGTGTCACACCATTTTATCAATATATCCCTTTTGGAGCGCCCCCGTTTAGTGCACTTTTAGCAACAAAAACCGAGTTACAACAAATTGGTCTAAGAGCAGGTTTTGATGCACAATTCTGAAAAAGAGCTCGCGTACTTGTTTCAAGAAGGGATACTTGTAGGAGAAAATGAAGATTTGAAACAGTTTCAAAAAAGGGTTTTTAGGCTTCAACAACTATCGAAAATTTCGTTCAAAAACCCCCTTTTCGGTATAAATAGCGCGTATGCAATTGTAGAGGAAAAAAAGCCCTTATTACCCTGGTTTGCTGCTGTGACAAAGTTTATTCATGAAGAGACAATTGTGATTCCCAAAATTGAGATTAGTGCATTTGCCCCTAAGGAGACATTGGATCATGAGCTCATACATGCTGTAAAAGCACCCCACAACGATTCCATTTTTGAAGAATTTTTAGCTTTCGAGCTCTCAGGGGGATTGCGAAGACTATTGGGCCCCCTGTTTTTCGATCCTTGGGAAGCAAACATTCTGGCCATCACTCTGTTGCTAGGATTTTTCAGCCCTCTTCTTTATATAGCTGGTTGCCTATTGCTGGTCTTTTTTTTGTGTCGCCTATTCTGGACCAGGTCGATATATAAAAAGGGACTTATAGAGATATCGAACCTATTTCATTGTACAAACCCCCTCCCCTTTGCTTTATTGATCACCGAAAAGGAGTGGAAACTTCTTGCAAAAAAGCAAGGTAAAGAGATGTTAGCTGAGCTTCTAGAGAAAGATCCTTTACGATCCAAGCAGCTTCACGCACTTACTTTGCACCACTTTTAGGGCACCTTGAATAAAGATGCATTTCTCACTTTTCTAAAGCGTAGGTCGTAATTCCCCCCCCTTTTTTTGCTCAGGTATGGATCGTTTTAGAAAAAAAATAGCCTGGTTGGGTAGACATCTGTTATAATCAAAAAAAAGGATTCACCCCCTGATTTCTTGATTCCTTATGGCTAGTGAGAGTCTTTAGAGGCTTATCACTTGGTATAAAATATAATACTTATTAAAAGGGATCTATTTTTTTCACTATGGCAATCCGCATTCGTCTAAAAGGTCCCCTAGACCTTAAAGCGCTGGTTCCCGAAAATTGGTTCATTAGTGACTTGATCAGCTATCTTCCTGAACTCCTTTCGATGGACGAAATCCCCCTTGTGTACAAAAATCATAAAATTTTTGAGTTAGATTCTGAAGAAAAAGTCTGCTCCTATATCCAAAAAACTTTCGACTGCCATTTTGTTGAAAAAAAGGTTCTTTACACTCTGAAGATTGAAAAATTGGTTAATGCGCCCGAGGACATTCTCCTCCCTTTGAATCTTTATGCGAACCTCTAGCTCCCCCCGTTTTGTCCGCCTTGCGCTTTTCTTCAACGGCTTTGAACATTTTCTTACCTCTTTAAAACTCGTCTACACTCCCCTGATCCCTTTATTATTTTTCACTCAGGAGGACTATCTCACAGGTATCGGTTTCCTTTTTCAAATTTACCCTTTAGGTATTCTAGCAAAACCCCTTGGTTCCCTTTTTTTTCAATATATAGAAAAAAAAAAAGACCTCTCTTTTCTTTTAAAGATCTCCTACATTGGAACAGGTTCCGCCAGTCTAATGCTTGGTGTTATCTCATTTTTTTTCCCAAGTGTTTTGAAGGAAGCGCTAATTTTGGGGCGATTTTTTCAGTCTTTTTTTAGCGCAAGCGAAATTACCGGTGTAACTAAAGCTATTTTAGATAGGGTAGATTCCGAAGGAAAAAAAGGGATAAATAGTTGGATCTCCACCTCTTCCATGCTGGGGATTTGGTTTGCATTTTGTTTTGTCGGTTTTTTTGATCTTATAGGGTTATTAAAAATTTCATTTTCTATCACTCACGCTTTTGGGTTTCTTTTGATCCTCGGCTCTTTTACTTTACCCCACCTAACCAACCCCGAGAAAACCCGCTTGAGGACCCCTTTCTTTCAAAACTTAAAAAAAGCCCTTCCAATCATTATTTTTGCGGGCTTTTCAGCCTTCTGTTACAGCGCTTCGTTTTTAGCTATTCCCTGCTGCTCTTTTCATAAAAACACTCTTTTGTCTCAGACGTTCCTTATCTCTATCGACGTTTTATTGATTTGGGGTTTTGGAAAAACTCTTTTGCGATGGAAACAATCGGATCTATTAAAAGGTGCATTGGCTATCGGGGGATTTTTTCCCCTGCTTTGGCTCTGGTTTGCCCCGCCTTCCTCAGACCCTTTTTTTCTGCAGCTTTTTTTAATTCTGGTAGGGTGTATGTTCAGCGCCCCCCTTTACCCCTATCTTTACCATAAAAGTCGTGGAGAAAACCAATTTGCTCTTCTTTCCTGGAGTATCCTGATCGGATCCCAGATATTTGGCTCATTGACCCCTTTTGCAGTTTACCAGATGCAATTGTTTATCCCTTTAGAAACAGCCCTCTTGACCCTCACCTGTTTTATGAGTTTGATCACTCTTCTTTTTCTTACGAAGGAAAAAGAAGAGAAGGGTTTAGCCTTAGAGAATATTTCTTAGAAAAGCTGAGTATAGGACAGCATAGCTGAGGCGTAGCTTCCGCTATTTCTCCCCGCAAAAGAGAACCAAACACCCGCTATCAAACCCCCGGAATCTGCAACGTTATATTCAATAGCAGGGGCAAAGGAAAAGTTATTCGACGAGGGGAGCCCGATAGGATAGGGTAAACCATTTGCATCCAAACCGGCTGTGCCACCAGATAGAGTAGTTCTTCCGGATGTGGTATATACAAAGTCCAAGGCAAAGACCCAACTTTCGGTTAAGCTCACCTCGTAACCTATGTCCAAATTATAGGTAGGTCTTACTTTAACGGTTGCATTTGTGGTTGTTCCTCCACCGTAAGAATTTAAACCATACACCTTTGCTTTGTCGGTTGGAAATTGCAAATTTGTGGCTAGCCTCAAACGCATAGGGTGTAAAGGCATCCACCAGAGTGTTTTCCCCATATTCAGACCAATAACGCTCTGGAAGACCCCTTTCCCACTAGCATCTAAGATAGAATAGAGCCTATCATATGCGCCTGTTGGAAAAACTTCTGTATAGAGGAGCCTAATACTTGGAATGTAGGGAGTCTCATTATATAGTTGAAAACCCAAAACTACGTTCAAGTCATTGAGGCCTCCCCCATTGTCACCTTGAAAAAATCTAAAGGTTCCTTGTGGCTGGATCGTAATGTCAAGCCATTCTGTGATGCCCGCTTGAAAAAGGAGTAGTGGGTTCACGGTAAACTCGTTGGGAGTATTTACATAATGGCCGTTGTTGTCATAGATCCCGTAATTAGTATTCAAAGTGAGGTAGGGTTGTAGGTTGAACTTACCCTTTGGGACGTTTTTAGCCGAGCCAGTAATCAAAGGACCGGTATACCAGGGGATAAACATCTTCTCAGCGATTTCAAAATCTGTTTGGGCCTGATCCACCTCTTGTTGAACTTGCTTGGGAGACTTTAATTCTGCTGCGCCTAATGAGACTGCTGTGCAAAAAATAATAGTGGAAAAAAACTTATTGTAGAACATATTGCCCTAATTTTTTTTTGATGTTATGGGAAAGATAATTAAAAAGGTAGAAAAAATTTTATGGAAATTCGACCAAACCAGCCTGTACAACCCTCCTATAAACAGGAGTTTAAAGATAGCGTGGAAATTTACGATAAAAGTTTCCGTGGAGCTATGCAATCCAATTTTGATCCTCAAAAGCAACAATATTATAAAGCAATGAATGAATCTCTAGAAGCTATGCAAGATTCTGCTAACGGGATGGTCAACCAGCAGCTAGTCGATCTCAAAAAAAAATTAGCAAACGATACGCAAATTTATATTAAAAACCCCTCGGTTGAGACCCAAAAGCAAATCGAAGAAGATCTAAAAGAGATTCGCAATGCTGAGGGCTAAAAGTTTATGCCCGATTTTGCATTTGCCCACTACCGGCGTATATCCCCCTCCTGTCTTAAAATTTTCTAGGTAATTATTGTGAAGATTTTGATAGGAACCGATACCACGCCTGACCTTTTTTCAGGGGCTACTACCCAGCTGAACTCGACGGTCGAGGGGCTAAAAGCTTTAGGCCATGAAATTCTGCTCATAGACCCTCTCGATTTTTACTCGGTAACTGCAAAAAAGATCCACGAGGGTTTCCATTTTGCACTCTGGCCAAAAAAGGGGCTTGATCAGAAGATCAAACAATTCCAACCCGATGCAGTCCATATCTACACCGAGTGCGGTGTCGGGATCTATTTGCGACATTTTTGCAAAAAAATGGGGTGGAAATTTACCACCTCCTATCTGACTCGGCTTGACCTGATTTTAAAGCAACGGTACGGCCTGCCTCCATTTTTTATAAATAGATTTATGAAGTGGTTTCATCAGGGGATTGCCACTATGACCGTTTCCGTTGGGATTAAGAATTTTTTATCCTCTCTAGGTTGTAAGCATCCGATCAAAATATGGCACCCGGGTGTACATACTGAGCGGTTTCGCTTCAATCCCCAAAAAAAACTCGATCAAAAACACCCAAAATACGTCTATTTTGGACGCATCGATAAGGAAAAAAATCTAGAGGCTTTTTTAGATTTAGAGCTCCCTGGAGAAAAATGGCTGATCGGGAGTGGCGGAGAGTTCCTCCATCTTAAGGGATTGTATCACGACCGCTGTACATTTTTCGAGGTTCATTCTCAAAAAGAGATTGATGCGTTGATTCAAAAATGTGATGTTTTGGTTTTCCCGAGCCGATTTGATACTTTCGGGATCGTGATTGTCGAGGCTATGGCGGCAGGTCTTCCATGCGCCTCTTTTGAGGAAGCAGGGCCAAAAGAGATCATTACACAGAATGTCTCGGGGTTCATGGATAAAGATCTGAAAAAAGCGTGTCTAGCGGCCCTAAATCTAGATCCAAAAAACTGCCATAAAGAGGCTGAGAGGTTTTCGATCAAAGAGAGCGTCGAAAAATTTGCCTTCAATTTAGAGCCCATGGACAGATGATCTCTTGGGGGGAAACTCCTGCTTTGCCCCCCCCTAGTTTAAATGCTAGGGAGAAGTGTAATTTTTGATTAAAGAACCTGTGCAACCAAAATATTTTCCCTGTAGCGACCGTCGAAGCCCCCATCGATAAATTTTATAGAGTAGCTTGGGTTTATCTCTAAAATTTTCATTTTGATCTGCTCTATCGTGGCTCCGTCAAAAAGATAGCCCCCCGAAAGATCCATATCATCAATCAAAATTGTGTGATTTTTAATAGGATGCTGTTTGATTTGTTCGAGCTCTTCAAGCAACGGGGAATTACGTATCCAGGGATTTTCTCTATTTTCGTAGACATTGTGTGCATCCAACCAAAAAGTAATCGGCTCATGAATCTTTTCTATCAAAGCTCTTAAAATATAAGCCGAATCGCCATGAAAGAGTTTTACATTAGGATATTTACGAAATTTAACCGTCAGTTTAGAAAAAAATGGAAAGTAATTCTCCACAGAATAGACCTCTTTAAACCCGGCCTCTAAAGCTTTTTTGATACCCTCACCTTTGTAAGATCCCGTCTCAACAAAAACGCGATTTTTATAAGGGTGGAACCCCTGCGGCCCAATACTGGAAAATAAACTAGAAACAATCGAACAATAAATTAAACTATTTCGAAACAAACAAGCCTCCTCGAAATCTCATTTATTCAATTTTCTTTTTTGAATGAAAATAACGCAATTGAATTTTGAAAAGACAAAATAAAGAAAGGGAGTTGGTTGCAGAGGCTGTATAAGATCTAGATTAAGAAGTATTGGGGAGGGTGGGACTCGAACCCACGGAGACCAAGGTCGACGGATTTACAGTCCATTGCAATTGCCACTATGCGACCTCCCCGGAAAGTATTTGCCGCCGAAAGGAATTGAACCCTCAACCATCCGATTACAAGTCGGGCGCTCTACCAATTGAGCTACAGCGGCAAAATATACCTCGATAGACTATCACTTATCTCTATTTTCGGACAACTCTTTTTCTTTTAAGTCCTTAGGTTGATTAGCCACTTGGATTCGACCCATTAAGGCTGCCATCTTAGAGTCTTGGCGAATTACCTCAGCTTTATATTTTTGCATCCCCGTCTTAAGGGCACAGCATTTTTTGTATTTCAACCCGGATCCACAAGGGCAAGGGTCGTTTCTTTGAACTTTTTGATTCATGCTTGCTATTACTACCTAAAAAAGTTAAAATATCCCGAAATAATTTATCTAAAGCAGGGCTCTCTCCCTCTTAATAAATGTTTTGAATATAAAATAAATTAAAATTTTTCACTAAGATACAAACTTATCGAGAAAAATGCAACGACCGATTGCGACACCCCCCTGGACCCAGTCAGGCCGACTCATTGAAAGCCTGATTCGCAAAGCTGTAGGAGATTTTGGACTTTTATCGAATGAGACCAAGATTGGGGTTGCCCTGAGTGGTGGGAAAGACTCGATGACCCTCCTTTATATGCTTAAGGCGATCAGTGGAAAGGGGCTCCCCCCTTTCTCCTTAGAGGCATTCCATGTGACAGGCGCCTTCTCTTGCGGAGCCTCCTTGGCTGAAAACGCCCTTAAAAAAGCTTGCGATGCACTAGAGGTGCCACTTCACATCCTCCAATCCACTCAAACGTTGGAAAAACTGGAATGTTATAGCTGCTCCAGAGAGCGGCGCAAGCTCCTTTTTAACAAGGCCCTGGAAAGGGGGATCACCACCCTGGCGTTTGGTCACCATAAAGAGGACAATGTCCAAACCCTTTTAATGAATCTTCTCCATACAGCCTCTTTTGAAGGGATGCTCCCCAAAGTTCCGATGCACCGTTACGGAGTGACGATTATTCGCCCCCTCATTTTAGTGAGCGAAAAAGAGATTCTCTCGTTCTCTGAACAATATGGATTTTTGCGCATCATGTGCCAGTGCCCCGTAGGACAACAATCCAAAAGGCGCTCTGTAAAAGATCTTTTAAAAGATCTTCAAAGAGAGTTTCCCAATGCAGTAAACAATCTCAGTGAAGCATCTTTCAAATTCGGCACTAAAAAAGCGCTCTCTTTAGATCTTCTTGAGGGGCTACCGCCCCTTGGGGTGGTCTCTCTACCCCAATTAAATTAACCCAACTTTGAGATCCCCGTTTACGAGAAAAACCCTACCTAAATAATTTTTGCATCCCCTATTATAATTGAATTATGAATCTTTTTTCCTTAGAAGTTTTAGCTTTGTGCCTCTATCTAGTTGCTCTGTTTGGGGTGGCAATTTTTTCCTATAAAAAAACGCAAAACTCCTCCGACTTCATCATTGGGGGCAGAAAAATGCATTTTTTTGTGACTGCTTTAGCAGCCCATGCAAGCGATATGAGCAGCTGGATTTTTTTAGGATACCCTGCGCAAGTCTATACTTTTGGTTTAAAAAGCTCCTGGGTAGCCATTGGATTGATTCTTTTTATGTATTTGAACTGGCAATTCATAGCCCAGAAACTTCGGCAAAAAACGGCACACTACGAGAGCTTGACTCTGTTTTCTTTTTTTGAGAGCGTCGCCAAAGATACTACTGGTTTTACCCGGGTTCTTACCGGATTAATGTCTCTGATTTTCTATTCTGTTTACATCTCAGCCGGTTTAATGGGTCTAGGACTTTTATTACAAAATTTGGTGACAATCCCCTACTTTATTGCAATTGTATTTGGAATCTTGATCGTTATCCCATTTTTACTTTTAGGGGGATTTGTCACACTTGCCTGGACCGATCTTGTTCAAGGTTTATTCCTTCTTTTTGTGATTGTTTTGGTCCCTTTTTTAAGCTGGCTCCACCTCCCCTCAAGCGTCTCATTTGAGACTCTTTCTTTCGATCTCAAGCAGTTTATTCCCACCTCGACTAGCGGACTTATGGAGGCTCTCCTTTTAATGTTTAGCTGGGGTCTAGGTTACTTTGGCCAACCCCATATTCTCACTAAATTTATGGGAATTAACGATCCAAAAGAGATCCCGAAATCGATGGTTGTTGGGATGACCTGGCAAACGATCACCCTTTTTGCTGCGACTACTATAGGTTTAGTGGGTGGATTGACTTTTTCTAAGCTCGCAAACCCGGAGCTTTTGTTCATAGAATTATCGAAAGAGACCCTCTCCCCTTTTCTTTTAGGTCTTGTCCTTTCAGCTATAATAGGGGTTACAATTACCTCCATGGGGGCCCAAATTCTCGTAGTGGTCTCCACTTTAGCAGAAGATTTCTATAAAAAAATGTTTCATAAAGAGGCGACAAATCAGCAGGTGCTGATTGTTTCCAGATACTCCACACTTTTTGTTGCCCTGATTGCGATTACGATAGCCTCTTTTCAACCTGCTAGCCTGTTCGATTTGGTATCTTACGCCTGGTTTGGTCTCGGAGCCTCTTTTGGACCTCTTGTTATCGCAAGTCTAATGAAAAAGCACCTGCATCGCTATAGCGCTTGGGCCGGTATTCTCACCGGAGGCTTGGTGAGTGGCTCTTTTCCAGCGCTGAACCTTTTTCTTGGCACGTCATTTCCCCCTTTAATTCCAGGTTTTTGCCTAAGCCTGATTGCCATTTTCCTCATCGATTTCTTCCTAAGAACCCAAGATACAAAGTAAAGTTGAGATCTGTTTAACCTACCTAAGCACTCGATGCCCCTTTTTCTCCAACAGGGAAAAAGGATCCTGCCGTTGATGCTTGCGATCATAAGCGTCCAAAAAATGGAGTGCCTCTCTTTGACAGATTTGAAGAATTTCCTTACAACCCTCAATAGATAGAATTCTATAGACTTCGGTCTGTAAACTTTTGCACTCATGGAGGCTCATGGAGAAATCGCCGTTGTAGCCCTTAGCCCGTCTACTTGCATCGGCCTCGCAAAGAGAAATCACAAAAAGATGAAATAGATTCTTTAATCGATCCTGTTTTTCTTCAAGGGTCTCTTTAGAGTTTACCCCTTTGAGCTCTAAAAAGATTGAATGAGCTCTAGACTCCACCTCGGCAGCCTTTTTTTCCCAGTCGTCTTGAGAGCATGAGGCCAAAAAAAAGGAGACACAACAAAGTGAAGAAAAAAAACGCTTCATGAAAGTATATCCAAAATACAAGAGGGAATGGGTTTTTTGCAAAGGTTAACTCGTTTTTAAAACCTCTATAAATTACTGAAATACAGGTATTTAAATTAGCTTTTTTGGGGATTCACATAAAGGATTTATCCCCTTTTTGTTCACTCACTCACTTTTTAATGCTTTAAATCCTTGATTGTAATTCACAAACGTGTTAATTTGTTCACATTCCAAATGGGGGCACATAGCTCAGTTGGTAGAGCGCTTGCCTTACAAGCAAGTGGTCGTAGGTTCGAGTCCTGCTGTGCCCAATCCCATTGTGGGGGAGTAGTTCAATCGGTTAGAG
>Ga0169931_10002824_pt1 | contig 28031 bp, 26 predicted proteins | sample Kivu_15m_20L_FD_129675 | JGI IMG/M metagenome (GOLD analysis project Ga0169931, IMG submission 129675) | Freshwater microbial communities from Lake Kivu, Western Province, Rwanda to study Microbial Dark Matter (Phase II) - Kivu_15m_20L... | ecosystem: Environmental > Aquatic > Freshwater > Lake...
AGTCTCCGAATTCTCGTGCTTGAATTTTATACTGAGGCCACCATCGAGATAACTCAAAGTTCCTTTATTGGTCGTGATTTTCAGATTAATTGTTGAAGCAAAAGACTCTCTATCTCCTTCAATAACACCGATTTTGAACCCTCGATGATAAACCTGTAAATCTGTCTGATTATCGTGATTATCTAAGCTCCAGCGACAGTCAGGAAACAGGGAGTTCAAAAAAGAAATTAAGTGAAGAGAGGTGTTCAGGTAACTTCCAGAAAAGTCTCCCGACACACTTATGAGATCTTGACCATTTAGTAGTGACCTAATTGATGTAAACTCAGGTGAAAATAGTCGAGGAAGATTAACAATTATCCGACTTCCATTCTCTGATGAAAGTTGCGCTAGGTATCTAAAATCTTTCGAATCGACTAAAACTGGTTTCTCTACAATAATTCTCGATTTTCGGTCGCGCAATAAAAGTTTTTCGAGAATTGGAAACAGAGTATTCATTGGGGTTGCAATCACAACTAATTCATAATCAAGCGAAGAAAGGGCAGATTCGATATCCGCAAAAGTAGGCAACAAAAAAACCTTCTTCCACTCATCTCGTTTTTTTGAATCTGAGTCAACGCCACCGATTAGTTTAAATTTCTGATTAGCAGAAATCGAAAAAGAATGTGACTTACCGATATCTTGGTCGCTCAAATCGGATACCCATCCTGCCGAGCCAAGTCCAATGATTAAGGTCTTAATTTGAGTCAACTCAGATTTACTCACGGACTAAACAGAACTCCTTACAGAAGCAAATATTAAGCAAAGTGTACATAAAGTACCTGATCCATGAAGCCATAGTCATGGAGTCGAAATTGAAAGGAAGAAGGATGAAGCTTCTTAAAATATTCATAAATCTCCGATAAGTGACCGACGTGATGATAAGTACTAATAGCTACCCTGGGCTCTAGCTGTGAGAAGAATGCGTGGCCGCCATTGATTAAATTTAACTCATCGCCTTCAATGTCACAGGTCACAATTGTCGGGCTTAAATGCCTTAATTCATCAAGTGTGACGAGCTGAATTGAAGGTTTTTTTAAGGTTGAATTAAAGTTAAATGAATCGCCTACCACTTTATTAGCCATACTAAGGTCAGCGCTATAACCAGTTCCAGGTTTGTCTTTGATTGCTACGTTAAGAATATCTAACTTGCGGCGCCACACATCCATCTTGACCGGGTCATCATCAAATAGACTAAGAATATATGGGTTATTCGCCAAATTGGGTTCAAGGCAAATAAATTTCTCTGCGTATATCAAGTCTTGTATTGTTAGCGAACGTAAATGCGCGCCCCGATAAGTCCCTAGATCGAGCACGACATCTCCTTGGTGAATGGTGATAGTCTCTTGGGAAAAATAGGGCTTTGGATCAGAAATGTGAAATGCTTTTAGGAAATTTCCGTCATCCGCTGCTTCGACTATTGCTTCGAGAGAGCTAACACTAACTGAATCTTTCAAGTCTGCCATCAAACTGCTGAGGTTTGGAAATTGGTTTCTCCAGTTTGCATAGAAATGTTTGTTTACAGAATAATTATAAAAATAGTTCACCTTCCTAATCCCTAAAGCTTGCAGAGATTGAACTAATTGAAAATTTCCTGCACATAATACCAACACATCTCCATTAAAGAATTTCAAGCTTTGTAACGGCGAAATTGACAAATCAGTTTCGTCAAAATTCAATCCGATTAGATCAGGATTAGAATCGACCACAAATCTAACATCAACATCAAGATTCTTTATTGAACGGAAGAAGTCTTTTGAAGTTGTACCTGCTCCCACAATCGCAATTGGAGATAGAAAATCAATTGGCTCGCAGACAATCTCCAATATCCAACTCCCGAAGTCTAGAACTATTTTGTCCAACAGGTCTTCTAGTGTTTCAGAAATTTCGATTCCAAGCAAGGATTAAGGATTAGGGATTTTCAGGCCCCTGACTCAATCGGGAGATCAAAATTAAGTTGCAAGCATAAAGTAAGCAGGCGGCAAACAGAAAAATAGAGTCATTCAACACGTTTCCACAAGATTGCAGAGATGGGCAAGAGTGCGTTATGAGCGAAGAAGAAAGACTTTTGCGAGACGATTCTGTATTTATGCTCACCTTTCAAGAAATTGTTGAATTGTGTATACCAATCAAGATTATAGTTATTGCTTTCAAAATATCTTTGTCTCTCTCTAGTAAATTTTTTAGAAGAATCTAGAGTTTCATAGACTGGCTCAAGAAAAAGGCCTCCAAGTGAGTTAGAAGAGGAAAGTTTCTGAAAAAAGGTTATATTGTTAGAAATTGAATACATTAGAGAATATGATGTGACTATAAATCCGTTTTGTGGAAGTTCGAAGTCTGCATCATTGAAATCCAGCACGTGGGCACGAACTGGAAAATTCTCTCTTGCTGAAATCTCGTTTATTAGGGTGACTGAATTCGGCATCTTATCGAGGGCGTGAACGGATATCGTTTTGTATCTAGAGCTCAGGAATCTACTCAATCTTCCTGTACCTGCTCCGACATCAACAATCAATGACTGTGATGTTAAATGATCATCTAATAGATTTCCAATTAATTCGAAATAGTCTGCTGAGGTAGTTCTATAGTCTCCGAAATGTGATAAGAGAATCTCTTCAAAAGGACGTTCAGAACCTCGATACTTCTGAAGCAGTGAATAATAGAGCTCGATATCAAATTCAAGTACACGATCTTGACGCTTCTTCCTGGCCACAACTGCAGTAGATTGCGTACGCTCAAGTTCAAAACGAATGGCATCAATTTCATTCACACTAACCACTATACTGAGATTTGAGCAGGTGTTTGAGAATCATTCGTAGGCTTCAAGGATGTCTCATGAAGAAGGAGTACTTCTTCACAGTGATGACTAATTGCGAAGACTTTTCACTAAGGTGATTACACTAGGGCCATGAATTCCAAATCTTTGAGAACCAGGCTACGTAAGTACCTGCAGGATAGATACGACACTTCAGGTAGGACTGAAGTAGAGCGCTACTATGGAGAACAGATGGCTTATGGGCATCGAGAAGTTTTGCTTGATTATTTGGAAATTTCAAGAGAGTGGTTCTTTGAAGCTTCACTAACACATGGAAAGATCTTACCCGATGAACTAGATCCAATTAGGCCTTTATTCAGACGTGATGAAAGTCAGATTTTGCAAGCGCTATGGCGAAACGACGCTGAAGTTGAAGCCGCCGAAAAGGGTATCAAAGCAATTTCAATTGGAGCAACTGGGCTTTACGCTTTACATAATTTAGGTCAGTCGATTATTGAAACAAGAAGTAATGTGCTTAGTTTTGCATCAAATAACGCTTGGAGCGGAAACGATGAGGCTATCCAAAATCTACTTAGTGGAAAGAGAGTGCTGTACATGCCACTACATTCTTGGGATGGGGATGTAATTGATCATCAAGACAGCGAACTTGGAGCGCTCACATCATTGGATCCAAAAAAAGTCACTGTGATTCTTGCATATCTAGACTTTCTCGATTTCAAGAGTAGGAAGTTTTACGAAAGTTTTGGATTTAGAGTTGAATGCGCTGGGATTAGAGCTTCGAAAGTTTTTGGATCTCCCGCAGGAGGTCGTGAAAAGTTTCTATATTCTCTTTTTGATATTATCTCAGAGAGCGATGTGGTAGTGTCGCATGCCCTCACAACCGGCTTACTTTATGCAATTTGCCTAAACAAGAAAGTTGGTTTTTTACCTAATGTGGAACAACAGAAATTTAAGTTCTCGATTTGGCGAGGTTCTGACGACTTTGGTTTAGACATTAGGAGACAAAAAGCATTTTTCCCATGGCTGAGTGACGCACAAGGCGTTGATGAAAAAGTGATGTATAAAGACATTTCAGACGCTTTAGGTTTAAACAATTTCAAGACCTCGGCTGATCTGCTGGCATTAATCCCGCTGGTTAAGAATTTAGCAAGATAATGATCTACAGGCGACGAGTGTTCGATTCACGAGACGCTCTGAATTTCTTGTTTAGCTTGAATATAATCAAAGGAATGCACTAGTATAACTTTTATGTTTTTGCCATGTAAGTTGGAAATTGGGAAAAAGTGCGAATTTCAGTACGCCCCTGGTCGTGTTAGAGATTTTCCGGACGTAGGAATAATAACCTGTAAAGACTGTCGGATTAAAGTTCATGAAAGAGACCTACAAGATCGAGTTAATTACCAAGAGAGCACTATGTGGAATTCAGGTCATAGTTCAGAAGTTCTCGATTTAAAAGCTCGATTAAGAATCACAGAGCTGGAGAGACGAAAATCACAAATTGTCGAATTAGGAGAAAAATTTGGGAAAAGCGATCTCCTTGACTTTGGTTGTGGGAAAGGAGATTTAATGGAAAGTCTAAAACATAAATTTAATGTTTGGGGCTTAGAAATTGAAGAGAGTGCGAGAGAAAAGCTGAAGTTATCTGGACATAAGTACTTTACGACATTAGAGGAAATTGAACGAGAGAGTTTTGACATAGTACTTGCAATTCATGTCGTTGAGCACGTAAACGATTTTGCTAATTTAGTCTTGAAACTTCGAGAAATTCTTCGAAAAAGTGGTCTCCTAGTTATTGAGACTCCAAATGCGGAGGATATATTGGTCGCGGACTTTGGCTGTAAACCTTTTCAAGAATTTACCTACTGGTCTCATCACCCAGTTTTACACACCAATGATTCGCTTGAGCGAATGCTAGTTAATTCGGGTTTTAAAATGCTCCTAAATTCCGGTATTCAACGCTATGGACTGAGGAACCATCTTTATCGGCTTTCGGAAGGTCTACCAGGGGGTCATGAGCAATTTAAGGTATTAGAATCTACCGACTTAGAGTTAGAGTATGCACAGCAACTCATCAAAACGAAAAAAATGGACACTATCTGGATTGTTGCAGAGAAAATTTAGAGGACTGACTTTATCTCTTCCTTCCTTAATGCCCGGAGAATATTTTCAATGCAAAAATCAATTGCTGAACGGTAGGTTTCAATCGTGCTTCCAGCTATGTGTGGCGAGAACAAGGTGTTTTCATATGAATAAATTTGAGAATTCGGATGGTTTGGTTCGGTGTAATGAACATCCATAGCTAGTCCACTGATCTGACCCGTATCAAGAGCTGTCTCTAGTGCTCCTTCGTCAATCAATTCAGCTCTAGAAACGTTAATCAGATACGGCTTTCGTTCATTCATAAGTTCAAATAATCTATCATCAATTAAACTTTTCGTTTGGATGTTTAGATGTACATGTAGAGAAATATAGTCGCTTTCTTGAACAAGAATTTCCAATTTACGAAAATTGAACTCATTTTTTAAGTCTTCGCGGATATCATTGAAAATTACCTTCATTCTAAATGCAAGCGCTAACTGTTCAACAATTCGCGCAATCTTTCCGTAGCCAATCAGTCCAAGAGTTTTCCCATCAAGAGAGTGTGAGGACATTCCGTGATCATTTCCACTCCAGAGACCCTTTATGACTCGTTGATGCATTTCTATGTTTCTACGAGAAATTCCTAGAATCATATTCATGGTATGCTCTGCTACTGAGCGACTATTTGCGCCACCATTGTTCGATACTGTTAACCCCAACTGCTTCGCGGATTCAAGATTAAACTTGTCGTATCCGGAACTCCAGATTTGTATTAGTTTGCAATGCTTAAGGCCTCGTAGTATCTCGTCATCTACATATCGAGCGGGTGCAAGTAGGACCGCCGAAACTTCACTTAGGGATGAGAGGTCAACCTGTTTCAAATCTGCGTATTCTACTTCATCAAAGTTCAATGAAGAGTCCCTCAATTTAGCCCTGATTAAGTTTTTTAATTCTTCGGGATGCCGTTTAACATTTAAGTAGAGAATCCTGTTACTCTTCATGAGTTAATGATAACGCGGGGATGTGCTTAATTGTCCTTTCAAAAGTTTTAGATTGCAGCTTGGGGGTGGCTTCGGAAGATGCTTGACTCTTGGGAGTATGACGTCCTTGGAATCTACAACCCGAATCGAATTGGGCCACTATATTTTTGGTACGAGTTCTTAATAAATGAAGCGCCGAAAATTGATGGAGGGGTTTTAGAGGCGGGCGTTTGGAGGGGACGATCATTGTTAACGAGTGCCCTTACCCTAGCCGAAGTCGCGCCAGAGAAAAAGATTTTTGGTTTTGATTCTTATCAAGGTTTTCCCACTCAGCTGGATGCACGAGATGAGCCAAGCGCCTTCAAACTGCAATACGAGAAAGGTCTCATCACAGAAAATCATTATTCTCGAGTCATCAAAAATCTCTATCACTTGGGATTTCTTAAAGGAGAATTTATAACCTCTCGCAATGTTTCATCTTCGGGAGATTTTTCTGGAACTAGCGCGACTCAGGTGATGTCTAAAGCGGATTATCTAGGTCTCGCAAACATTGAATTAGTTGAAGGGGAGTTTAGCAATACAATGAAAGGTAAATTTCCAGAAAAGTTATGCGCTGTTATGCTGGATTGTGATCTTTACTCAAGCTACGAGACAGCTTTAGAGTTTACTTGGAGCAGTCTCTCGGGCGGTGGCATGATTTATTTGGATGAGTATTATTCACTAAAATTTCCTGGTGCAAGAACTGCAGTTTTGGATTTTCTTCGAGGAAAGGATGCGGAAGTTCACTCTCGCATTGATGAGTTTAACGGGTTCGAGCGTTGCTGGATCATCAAACCTTAGTCTTTCTGATTATTTCTTCAGCATAGCTGATATCGGACATAGAGTCGATGTTAACTTGTGGATCAGTCAGTACAACAGCACCTGTTTTTGCGCAGAGAGTGCCTTGAGAGGTAAGGATTGAACTCCTGGTAAAGGCATAGGTATTTCCATTTCTGTAATATGTGGGATTTAACTGTTGCCTGGCCGTCACGAAGCGGCCCTTGTCAGTGTAGTGTTCAAGAAGTCCGTCGGACTCTATTCTAAGTTGTTTGTCAGGATGATATCTAAGCTCTGTTTCGGACACAGTCCAAGCGGCATCTAATTCTCTGTCCATCAAGAGTTCCACGGTTGCTCTTACGTCATCAGGTTTTCTCAAAGGATTTGTTGGCTGCAGCATAACAATCACGTCAAAATTAAGTTCGAAAAAAATTTCAGATTGAATTAAGGCATGTCTTAAAACGGGCATGTCAGGTACGCTATCGCCGGCAAGGGATGCTGGACGCCGAAAATAAATCTCAAACCCTGCTTTTCGAACAACATTCATAATTTCAATGTCGTCCGTAGAAACAACGAATTCATCAATCCAGTCACATTCGACTAATGTTTCCAAAGTATATTGGATGAGTGGCTTGCCGAGAATTTTGTAAATGTTCTTCTTTGGGATTCCTTTACTACCGCCGCGCGCGGGAATTACAGCGAGAATGTGCTTTCCTTGAATCAATCTATATCAGCTACCTGTAACGAGACTTCTTTTCTGAACAAGTTTGATTCAATGGCACCTTTAATTACTCTCATTGTCGAAATTGATTGCTCAAGATTAAGTGGTGAGTAGAGAGTTGAATCGAGAAGCAATTTCTCGATGTGTTCGACTTCAGAAATAAAGTCGTCTTCTCTCCTTTTTGGAAACTCCATAACTTCTAATGGGCCATCCGCAAACCTATATTCAAGAATGTCAAGGTCACTTGAAAAAGTAATCTTGAAATTTCCCTTCTCGGCAGTTACTTCAATAAACTTCTCACTCGGTTTCGATATCACGTCTTGTTCAACCAGGCCCAAACAACCAGACTCGGTCCTGAGAAAAAGTTGTGAGTTTTGATCATAAGTCTTACCTTTAACAGTTTTCAAGTCTTGCACGGCCGAAACATGAGTAACGCTACCAACTCTTAATAACTCACAAAAGTATAAGAATAAATTCAATGAATGACTGTGTTCTAGCAGTGCTCCCCCCCCCTCGTTCATGGAACCAAGATAACTACTTTGTGGTGAGTCTAACCAAGGGTGGGCATTTAGAATTCCAGCCCAGTGCTCTCTTGTCCGTGCTCTAATTGAAAAAATTTCTCCAAAGTCTCGAGCGTCAATGAATTCAGGGATATAAGAAACTACTTTCGAGACGCGATGGTTGTAGCCAACAAGGAATTTAACCGCGCCTTTGGCAGCCAAGAGATTGAGATCGTCAAGATCTGATAAGTCTGGGGCACAAAGTGGCTTTTCTATCAGAATTATCCTTGAACGCTCAAGCCTACCCTCTATAATTGCAAGCGGGATGTGAGAGATAGGCGGTGTTCCAATGAAGACGGCATCGTAAGAAAGATTGTCAACTTCAGAATAGTCTTTCAGAACTATTTCAGAATCCCATTTTCCATAACGAGAGGGGTAAATTAAATCTTTTGCGCGTAGTAGGGCATTGTTATCAATGTCAGAAAGCGTGACCATCCATCCTCTTCGTCTACAGGCGTTGGCTAGATGATTTCCGACGGAGCCAGCTCCAATTACCTTTGCCTTCAATTGGCCTAATTTATTGTTTTTCAAAAGTGCACCTAATTAATTCCAGAGAGAGATAAAAGACTTACGCTTTTCAGACTTACTTATCTTTTCATCTGTGTAGAATGAATCTTGGATCATATGTTTCGTTGAGATTTCTTCAAGGACGACACCTGTGGTCGTTGAAATTGTATGACGTACGCCTGGCGACACTGTCAATCTATCGCCCACGCCCAAAATGTGCATAGCGCCATTCAATGTGATTTGCGCCTTACCCCATACACACAGAAAAGTTTCCTCCTTAATTTTGTGGTAGTGTTCTGGATTAGTCTGATTCGCAAACAACCCAAGGATTTTTTTACAGTATTCTCGATTAATTACGGTTACAAGCATTAGACCAAAATCATAGAACTTTTCAATTCCGTAATGGTGCGAGACCTCCAATTTTGAAAAATTTGGCAGCGTAACTCCGGCCGCCGTAAACAAGGTCTGAGCCTCTTCACCAATTTGATCAAGAATGTCTCTTGTGTTTTGGGAAAATATTTCCGATTGGAGAAGAGGCGAGTCCGATGTCTTTTTGACAAGCAACGTATGCGTTTGCGTTCTTGACCAGTCATTTACCGAAAGTTGACCCGGGAGCAAGGGAATCGCAAAGTTAACGTCCACGTCTTGGAGAGTCTTGCCGTCTTCGACATCCTTTTGAAGATACACGCCTCTTCGAAGGCCCCGAAGCGATTCTTGTTCAGTCGAATTATCATTTGCGGCAATTGCGCCAACTCCAAGCATCTGGACTGCATTTACAATGCTGTCAAGCCAAGAGTTAAGAACTTCTGGATTTGAAGAATAGCCATTTAACTCCTCCAGAGGATTTTCAATACCTATGTGCCGTTCTAGAATTTGAGCTCCGCTTGAAATTGCCAAAGGAGCCGCCAATACATTTAACGGATCCTCATGCGTTGAGTAGCCAATTGTAATATTCTCATAACGATTCTTTAAGTCTTGAATTCTTTTCAAATTCAAATCCTTATCCGGGGTTGGATATGCGGCAACACAATGCATGAGTGCAAGATTCTTTACTCTCTTCTTTAGAAAGGAGGTAGCCTTATCAATTTCTTGTAATGTTGCACCGCCGGTGGACGCAACAACGGACATGCCTGTTTTTCCGATTTCTTCGAGTAGAGGCCAGTCATTCAGAGACACACTAGCAATTTTGAGAAAGTCAAAGCCATGCTCTACCACCTTCGTGACAGACTTCTCGTCAAACGGCGTGCAAGCTACACCGAAATTCAAAGATCGCGCATATCCAATCAACTCAAGAAATTCTCGTTCACTGAGCCTAGTTTGCTCAAATCTCTTTATGTATTTATATTCCCAATTCCCTCGATATTTGGACTGAATGAATGTATCTAATTCTCGATATTGAAACTTAATACAGAACTTGAACTGATACTGTGAAGTTACTTTAGCAACTTCTTCTATAATCCGCTTTCCGAGTTCAACAGAACCATTATGGTTATTAGCCAAATCCAAGACGATGATTGGACCGTTATCCGACTCGAATGTAAAACTCATAACGTAGAGTATGTAGACTCGAGATTAAGTTGTCAATAGAGCTACTTGAGAATTATTCGTGTCATCATTAAGGTTCTTGTATTTTAAGGGAAAGGTAATGATGTCGCAAGTTTGTATAGTCTTAACGCAAAGGCAGCACTTACGCACATGGATTTACCAAGGGCACTTGAACACACTTGCTGAGCATTTTGAAATATCTTTATTCGTCCCAAGTTCCTTGTCAGAGGTAAGAATTCAGAATCCGCGGGTTAAAGTAGTATCTTGGGATTTTGTTAAGGAACCTTTTTGGGAGCGAATTAGCCAGTACCTCCTTTTGATAAGTCATCGAAGTAATAAGACTTTTGCAGAAAAAATTAGAAAACTCATTCTGGACGAACAGAAAATCCACTCCAAAAGCAAATTAATCTTTGCTTATTTTAAGAGTATCAGAAGGAAACCCTTATTGTATTTATTGCATGTACCTCTATTCTTTAGATGTTTTGACTTCTTGTACCAGAGACACCTTTTAAAAAAAGTAGTCACAAATATCCCCCCATCAGAGATATATTTAGTTATTGTCTCAGTAAGTGACTACACAACCAACTTAGTTTTAGCTTCTTTGCAGTTGAACGAAAGTCACGTAATTCAAATTATGGATAATTGGGATAATATTTCTTCTAAGCTGTGTCCTTCCTATTTGCCGAAAAAAATAGTTGTATGGAGCGAGCAAACACGAAAACATGCTTTAGAGATACACGCGATTGATTCTGAAAAAGTGATTATTCTGGGAAGTCCAAGGTTTCCAAATAGCAAAATAGTTAGTAATCTTATTGGATCTAGACAACGTGAAACTACGAAACTGTCAAGGAAAGTTCGCATATTTTATGCTGGATTCTTCTCCGAATGTAACAGTATTGAGTCTGTGAGCGAACTTTTTAAAAGCATTGAAAGAAACCTGCCACAGTTTGAATTTGAATTTCTATACAGACCACACCCATTGAATATTGGACAAAATATTGAAGATTCTGATTCGACGTGGGGAGTGTCCCAAATGTCCATTCACAATCCATTTATTGATGCAAGAAATACATCGGGTTGGCCGATTAATTCGGATACTTTTTATGCTGAAATGATTAATTGTGATATTGTCATTGGAACACCGAGCACTTTTTTGCTCGAGGAAATTCTTTTCCGTGTTAATTTGATTCTCGATAATCGCGACTGTACTGAACATTACAATTCTGCAAGAAGGTACTTTTCAAAAAGTGCACATTTTGAAGAAATTATTTCTAGTGATTACGTTCGCAGGATAGATTCAACTGAAGTTTCGGCAAAAAAAGTATTAGAGGCCCTAGAACGAGTTGTTGAGCTGCCTAGTGAATTAGTAAACTATTTAGTTTACAATGACGAAAAAGATTATGTACAGCGTTTAGTCGAATTCGTAAATCTAGAATTGTCAAAGATCAAGAAATGATACGTTCTACCAGGGAAGACCTTTGAAGCGCATCGCTCTTGATTCTAGTTCCTAAGGTCCCATCGTTCCCAAACCATGGGGTAATTGAAAACGCACTCATGAGTTTCAGACAGATTCTTTCTCAAAAGTGAACGCCTTGCCGAATCCTCTATTGAATCTCCATGAAACTGAATCAAGAGACAGCTAATCTCCTTGATGAGAGATGAAGAGATTAAGTCGTCTAAAACCGCATACTCAGAACCCTCTATATTCATCTCGACCAAGTCAATTTGAACTTCAATTTCACGCATGAACTCACTAGCCCTGCGGCATTTGACTAGAATTATTTGGTCGGACTCCGCCGTAACTCCACTTTTCTCCCCCATCAATCCAATTTCTACATACTCATTAGTATTCGAAACGGCAAATTCGAATATCTTGAACTTTGGACCCATAAATTTATGTCTCAGCACTTGCGCATATTGGGGAATTGGTTCGACTACAAAGATGTTTGAACTATAGCTTTCATACAGTAGGTGAGCAGACGCACCTTCATATCCCCCGAGGATTATTACATTTGATTCTTCGTTGAGTGGTAAATTTGAATATAGTTTATCGTGGTATCCGTCGAGAATAAATGTTTCAATGGGGGATAAGAAGTTTCTACCCAAGAAAAGTCTAATTGCACTTACATCTAGATGCTTTAAGATTATTTCAGATATTTTCCGGTTGCTAAGAACCTTAGACAACCATTTCATGTCAAGTCTCGTTTATAGTTAGTCTGATTTCCATCTTGAACAATTCCATGATGGCTCAAGTGCCGATAGGAAATTGAAGAGTCACAGGTTATACCAGTTTTTTGATCTACTGTGGAATTAAAGGTTACGCCCAGAATAGGAAGATCTCCCCAGCGGTGATCAGCTGAAAGTCGATGCGAATAGAATTTAAATAGCAAATTTTGAACTGTTGGATTTTTCCAGAGAGAACTCTTGGTGACATAAAAGTTAGTAAAGGGGAACCGATGATTATAGAAGGATTCCATTTCCAGCTCGGTCAAAAACTGATAAAGACTTTGGTTGGTTAGCTCATGCGTCTCAGGATACAAAGCTCCGGTGATAAGAGAAAAATCCCTGCGGAGGGAAGGGAAGGACTCCATCCATACATCTTCGTCAATTCGGCAAACGACATCGTAGGTTTCCAGGTATTTCCAAACATGATAATAATTGAACTGACACATCAAGGAGTAGCTCAATGGCATCTCTGAGGTTGACAACCAAATGTTGTTGGGGTGCAACTTAAAATCCTTCGAGATACTTTTGAACCGAATTGGGAGTAGAGATAAGATTGAAATAATTACTTGTTGCAAGAAATTAATATTCCCCTCATGAAAAATTAGAATTCGGAAATCCACCCAACCGCTTGCTTTCGCTTGTGAAGATCTTAAGAATTTACCAATTCGACGGTTACGTTGAATTAGAATCTTATAGTTTTTAAAATCTCGAAAAGAATATCCACGAGTCAAAAGGAAAATACAGTTTTTCTCCTTTACTCGTCTCATGTCTGTACTGTAGCGGAATAGACGAAACAATGAAGGTGCTCAGTGTATTCTTCGATCTAAAGGTCAAATAGAGCGAAAGGTTTAGATGAAGCAATTTAATAGTAATCCAGACGTTTTCATATGGACTGAAGCGTTAGGATGCGGTGAAATATTGCCTCCAATGTTGAACTCGTTTCTTCATCATCACAATTTCCAGATACATGTGATTGGATACAAGAGCGATTTATTAGATATTCCAATTTCCTCAAATATAAATCCTATAATTCTTGATGAAGTTAGTGCAAAACAAAATTTAGATGAAATAGGCACAACTGAGTCTGAGATGAAAACCGCCTATGAGCTAGGCCATCATGGAACAGCAACGTTGTGGGCCTCACTAATAACCAATCGAGATGAGAAATTTCTAATCCACTTAGATGCAGACACAATTTTTCTTGGAGATGTTGTATCCCCAATCATTGAATGCCTTAGACAGGGAAGTAGTATTGTCGGAACTCGAAGACCTTATAGGTATAGAGCATCAGGTAAGACTGTTCGGTCACGGATCCTACATCATTTCCAAAGGGATGCAGTAAACACCCATGCGTTTGGTTTCGATAGAGAATGTTTGAATCTCCCCAAAGAAAAACTCATCGCATTGATTAATGGCTATTCGGGTTCAAGAATTGTAAATTACATCTTTCCAGTTATAGACTTCTTTGACCGCATCACTTTTTATCTTTCACGCTCGAGGAGGATTCACTACTTAGACTCTCAAAAACAGAGTAAATCCGGAAAACACAATTATGAAGGGGTATTTGAATCAAAAATGATTTCATTCGCGGCTGTAGGTAGCGGGTACGCTTTTTTTCATGGTTACGCAAACTCACCGTCACCCAGTTACAAAAAATTCGCAGTATCTAGTTATGCTCTATATGCGAAGCATTTTTTATGTAAAGATATAGGTGTTCCACTTATGGAGTCTCCATATTTGGAGAGTTTGTTGATGCGACTTGATATAAATAATTGGTGCCTTTCCCAGGAAGGTAGGGAGAAATAAAAATGCACATTCTTGTTACTGGGGGCGCAGGATTTCTTGGTTCGCATCTTGTGGATCGCTTGATTGAAAAGGGTCATGACGTTCTGGTAGTGGATAACCTCTATACAGGAAATAAGTTGAATCTGATTCATCATTTAGACAGCCCAAAGTTTGAGTTTATGCGTCATGATGTGACAATTCCTCTTTACGTGGAAGTCGACGCAATATTTAACCTGGCGTGCCCCGCGTCGCCAATCCATTATCAACGAGATCCGGTACAGACTCTAAAAACAAGCGTTCACGGCGCAATCAACATGCTGGGTTTAGCGAAACGTACTAAGTCAAGAATACTTCAGGCTTCTACTTCCGAGGTTTATGGAGATCCTCATGAATCTCCACAGCAAGAAGAGTACTGGGGCAATGTGAACCCTTTGGGAATCAGAGCATGTTACGACGAGGGAAAGCGCGCGGCTGAAACGCTGTTTGCCGACTATCACAGGCAGTATGGTTTAGACATACGCATTGCGAGAATTTTCAATACTTTTGGACCTCGAATGAGTATCGGTGATGGTCGAGTAGTTACTAACTTTATAGTTCAAGCACTTAGAGGGCACAACATCACCGTATATGGAGATGGTTCTCAGACTAGAAGTTTCTGCTATGTCGATGATCTCATTGACGGATTGTTAGCGTTATTTTTTGCCGATGGAATACACACTCCAATAAACCTTGGTAACCCCACTCCTACGACTATGCTTGAATTGGCAAGCGAAATTATAGAACTTACCAACTCAAACTCTAAGATTGTGTTTGAGTCTTTACCTTCTGATGATCCAAAGCAAAGAGAACCTGAAATCGCAAAAGCAAAAAGTCTACTAAATTGGAAACCGGAAGTATCTAGAAAGCAAGGTCTAATAAAGACTATTGATTATTTACAACAACACATCTGAGGATAAATTGATTTCCGTAATTATTCCAACTCGAAATCGACCAGAGCTTCTGAATAAACTGATAAGTAGACTTTTGAGTATTGAAGTAAATAATATGGAAATCCTTGTAGTTGATTCCTCAGATGAACCGAAGCTAAACCCAAATTTTGTCAACAATCGGAATCTAAAATATATAACGACCTCTATAAAGTCTGCTGCGATACAGCGAAATATTGGAATAGAGCAGCTAGGTAGTAGTGAATATGTTTTTTTTCTCGACGACGATGTGTTCCCTGAAGGTGACTATTTCGAACGGTGTCTGGCACATTTGAGAAGTGAGAGAGTTGTGGGGGTATCTGGGGTTGCTCTTAATGAAGAAAGAGTTTCCCAACGATCAATGCCCAAGGGCCTGATAGGACGGTTCCAAATAGTGTTCCTCTTGGATTCACCTCGAGATGGCGCACTTTTAAAAAGTGGCGTGAACATTCCCGTCAGGAACCTCGTTGGAGAAGTCCAGAAGGTAGAGTGGCTAATTGGGTGTTCGGCATGGAAAGTTAAATCGATCGGCGAAACTAGATTTGAACACGATTTTGTAGGTCAATCTCTTGGCGAAGACGTAATCTTCTCAGTTCGTATGGGAGCGAAAGGGCATCTTTTGACTGATCCAAGAATTGTGCTTCAACACTATGAGTCGGAGATTGAAAGACCTGAAAAACATGAGTTTTGGAGAATGTGGGTGGTTAATCGATGGAGATTGATAGGCGTGGCTGGATTTGGATTAGCAGGGAAACTTGCATTTTGGTGGTCTAATCTTGGGCAATTTGTAATTCTTTTGTATTCAAAATTGCTAAAAAGATCATCTCAAAAGGGAGCAATTCAAGGATTTCTTATGGGATGCAGAGAAGTCTTGAGAGTGAAGAAATGAAAATCCGTATCACGGGCCATGCAGGGGAAGCGGTATTTCCCTTCGGATTAGAAGGCCCATGGAAACAATTTGAAAAAGTAATAGAAGAACGAGGACATTTGATTTGCCGGAAAGACTTTTCTGAAAGTGCTGATGCAATCATTGCGAATTCTTTTGATTCTAATGTAAGAAATTTCATTTCGAATTCAAGAATTCCTAAAAGTCGTAGAATTTTAGTTCTTTGGGAACCATATATTGTCGAGAAAACGAGATATCAACCAAGAGTTCTTGATTTGTTTGGGACTGTGTTTGCTCCCTCCATAGATTGGGCTGAACGAGTTTCAGGTCAAGCTTTTCCTTGGCCACAAGATAATTTTTCTGATGAAACTATCTTCAATGATTGGTCTAGCAGAATCAATCGTGTGGTAGTAATTCAAGGTAATAAGTTTTCAGCAACTAAAGGTGAGCTGTATAGCGCTAGAAGAAGAGTCTTAAAAAGTTTGAACGAGAATGAGCTATCGTTATTTGGAACTAACTGGAATAAAGGCATGAAATTTGATTGGTGGCATTGGTCTAGATCACTTAAGAATACTTCTTTACGAGAATTTTCTTTGAAATCATCGTATGGAATCGGCAGAAAGTATTGTCAATACGGAGGAGGAGTCTCTGACAAAACAGAAACCTTGAGGAAATTTCAAATTTCTCTTGTTATTGAAAATTCACCAGATTTTATAAGTGAAAAACTTTTCGATTCAGTCAGATCTGGGTGCGTAACAATCTACCTAGGGCCCAGCTTGGAGAAGTATGGATTATCAAGTGAATCGGCTATAGAGGTGTCAAACAACCCTAAGAAGATTGCGGAATTAGTGCAATCTTTGATCAAGATTAGTAATTCCGAGAGAAGAGTTTTAGCGGTAAAACAATTTAGAGCGTTGCAGCCGAGTCTACAGGATTGGAATAATTACGAAGTTTTGTCGTCAATGGCTCAGAAAATGCTTGCGATAATCGAAAACTAACTATTAAGCCAATTTATGATTCGCAACAGTAATCTTCGAGAAAAACTTTGGCCGAACCAAATCGGTTGTTTTGCATCAATTAGTGTAAGCATAATTGCTAAATAAGTTCTGAATCCTAAATATTTCTTAATAATTGCGAGATAATAATGTAACTTCGTGGATTGATTTCCCTCAAATTGAATTTTAATTGCATCTATCTCAAGATCTGATCTATTTATGAGGGAGACATACGGTGTCCCAAGTAGCTGCCCAATTAGACTTCTTGAGGAAATTTGCCCATCGTGTTGTCGATACTTAGTTAGTACCTCGTCACTAATAAAGATATTGCCAAGTTCTGAAAGTCGTAACCAAAAATCAAAATCTTCAGCAATGTCCGTACCATTCCAAGTGAAAATAGATCTATAACCACCGATTGAAAGAGCAGAGTGTAAGTGGTACATAGTACTTGGATGTGCAATCAGACAACTTTTCTGGAATTTTGGATTATCATTCAAATTTCCGATAGGATAATTGGAAATTCCTACCTCTTCAGAGTTTCTGTTTATGTACATACACTGCGAGCCAACTGCGACGAATTCATTATTCATCTCCAGTAATTCTAACTGCTTCTCAATTCTGTTGGGAAACATTAGGTCATCGCCATCAATGCGACAAATGAATTGTCCTAATGCAGAATGTAAACCCGTATTCAAGGCGTCTACCAAGCCAGAGCCCTCATTTTTCAGGACCTTGATTGGTAAACGATCTCGAAATTCATTGATTTTGGTTGAAGCTGATTGCGATAGACCATCGTTAACGATTAGGACTTCTATTGGACGCAATGTATTTTGTTCGATACTCATTAGAGTCTCGGATATGTACGGTGAACTTCCATGAGCCGGGATTAGTACTGTTACCGAAGAAGTCATCTATTTCTGTAATTCTAGATCTGCATCCACCATTAATTCAGAGAGCGCTTTCCAATGTGTTTTTGCTTCCCACCCAAGGACATTTTTTGCTTTTGAAGCATCTCCTATCAATGCGTCCACCTCAGTAGGGCGAAGATATTGAGGGTCAAACTCGACGTAATCTTCCCAATTCAAATTAACTCTATTAAACGCGGCTTCGCAGAAATCTCTAATGGTGGCACCCACGCCGGTGGCAGCTACGTAGTCATCTGGTATTTCTTGTTGCAGCATCAGCCACATGCCCTCTACGTACTCCCTTGCGAATCCCCAATCTCGAATTGCATCTAGGTTACCCAAATAGAGTTTATGCTGTTTACCGCGGACAATAGCGGCCACCGCGCGACTAATCTTGCGCGTTACAAAAGTTTCGCCACGTCGAGGAGATTCGTGGTTGAACAAAATTCCATTACTAGCATGGATTCCATAGGCTTCTCGATAATTTATGGTAACCCAGTAGGCATAGAGTTTAGCGGCTGCATAGGGACTGCGTGGGTGGAATTTTGTCAACTCGCTTTGAGGAGGAGGAGTTGAGCCAAATAATTCACTCGTGCTGGCTTGGTAGTATCTACAATTGATACCTGAACTTCTAATGGCTTCAAGAATAGTTACCGCTCCAATGCCGTCAACATTTGCCGTGTAATGAGGCATGGAGAACGACACTTTCACATGGCTTTGTGCAGCGAGATTGTAGATTTCAGTTGGTTGAATGGAAGTTATCAAGTTAGTAAGTCCAGCACCATCTGACATATCTCCATAGTGCAAATGAAGTCTCAAGCCTGACTCATGGGGATCTTGAAATAAATGATCAATTCTGTGTGTATTGAAAGAACTTGCTCGCCGAATGAGTCCGTGCACCTGGTATCCCTTGTCCAGCAGGAGTTCAGCGAGATAAGAGCCATCTTGGCCGGTTATGCCGGTAATGAATGCAATCTTCCTATCGGACATAGGACTCCTCAAATCGGGTGAGCACTTCTATGAGTCTATCTATTTGACTTTCAATGCAGTAGTGATGATTTCCAACGAAGAGACCGTTTTTGTGAATGTACCTTGCGTTTACTAATTCAGGAATGGGCTCATGTCGAAGATGACGCATCACTGGATTCTGGGCGAAATTTCCAGCCACGATTGGTCGGGACTGTATTTCGGCATTGTCAAGCAGGCTGAGCAAAGTAGCCCGTTTTCCTTCAAGTGGCCCCTTTAATAAAATAGAGAAGCCAAACCATGAAGACTCACCATTCTCTCTTTGAAACTTGATGTGATTTAGATGCTTACCTTTTTCCAAAAGCAACTTCGCGTTTGAGCGCCGAACTTTAATGAAATCATCTAGTTTATTAATCTGGGATTGTCCAATAGCTCCTTCCAATTCTAAGGGGCGCAGATTATAACCAGGAATTACAAATCGGAATAAGTCATCCCAATAATCTCCACTCTTGTTATGAACATGATTTTCATTTGGTAGATCCCTGGTCCAGCCATGTGCCCGAACTGATTTCATGGTCTGATAAAAAGATTCATCATTTGTAACTGTTATACCTCCCTCCATTGTAGAAATATGATGACTAAAGAATGATGAGTAAGTGCCCGCTAGACCGAAGGTTCCTGCTTGTCGACCATTTAAAGTTGCGCCTAAAGATTCACAGTTGTCTTCAAAGAGTAGAAGATTGAATTCTTCAGCAATATTCTGTAGCTCAACAAGATTGGATGGATTTCCTAGGAGATTTACCGTCAATATGCCCTTTGTGCGTTTAGTTATTGCCTCGCGAACTTTGCTGATATCTATATTCAATGTTTCCTGATCAATATCTACCAATGCAATACTGAAGCCTAGTTGGTGTATAGGATAATAAGTGGTGCTCCACGATACGGCGGGAGCAATAATCACATCCCCATCCTCAAGTTTGGAATTCTTTACATATTTCGCTGCCGTAATCATGGCAAGATTTGCGCTAGATCCGCTATTCGTCATCAGCGCGAATTTTGAACCCATTTTCTTTGCAAACATATCTTCAAACAATGAGACTTCACTGCCCATAGTAAAATTGCCTGATTTGATGACACGAGCTAGGGCTTTATATTCCGCATCATCCCAGGTCGTACTAGAAAGTGGATAGAACGGTTCAGCCATTTGCTACATTCTCCTTAAACCATTTCACGGTAGTCCGAATTCCAGATTCCAAGGTTGTCTGGGGTCTCCAACCATAGTCTTTAGCAACACCACTATCAAGAAGTTTTCGGCGCATTCCAACGGGTTTCGAGAGGTCATGAACAAAAGTTCCTGAGAAGGATAGAGTTCTTGCAATTTCCGTGTAGTAATCATTTATGGAGAAATCTCGTCCAAAACCTATGTTCATCATTAATGGCCATCGTCTCAGATCATGAAAATGGTTTATAATGAAATCAGCAACATCTTCTACAAAAGTAAATTCTCTTCTAGCTTCCCCATCTCCCCAAACTTGTACCGTTTTCTCCTCGTTGTAAATAGCACGATGAATTTTTCTAATTACCGCAGGAACTAGATGGCTTGTATTTTCATTGAAATTGTCTCTGGGACCATATAAATTCGATGGAATAAGCACTCGCCAATTCAAGTGATCCTGCTCTGCAACCGCTGCAACCGATTTTGCACCGACAATCTTTGAAAGTGCGTATCCTTCGTTTGTAGGCTCCAAAGCAGAAGTTAAAATTTGCTCAATTTTCATCGGTTGAGAAGTGTCACGAGGATACATGCAAGAAGACGCGAAATATATTAAGTCTGGAATTTCCAAGGCTCTGGCCGAGTTTATGATTGCGGAATCTATTCGAGTATTCTCAAGGACAAAGTCTGCTGGAGCTGCAATATTTGCGGCAATGCCGCCAACTTTGGCGGCACAGTGAATTATGGAATTGATTCGCCTTTCAGCAAGATACTTCAAGACAAATTCAGACTTGCGAAGGTCAAGTTCTTTTCGAGTGGGCATAAAAATGTTCCAACCTGCTTCTTGTGCAAGAGACGCGATATTTCCGCCAACCATTCCAGTAGCGCCAGTAATTAATACTCTCTTTTTGTCGCCGTGAGACATGAAATCAGTCTATCATTGGTGAGTATATGGAGAACTTCGATGATTTAGAAATGAAAATAGTTCTGTGACGTCAAAAATTTCTATATTAATGCCCGTAAAGAATGGTGAAACTTTCTTACCTCAGGCAATCAAAGAAATTGAGAGCAATGCATCAATTTACGACGAAATTATCATTGTCGATGACGGATCCCAGGATAGAACGAGTTTACTTCTGCGTGATTGGTCAAGAGAGAATTCCGCAGTAAGAGTTATAAATAATCCAAAATCTGGACTTGTTGAGGCGTTGAACCTTGGTATACGAGAATCTAGTAACAACTGGATTGCAAGGTTTGACGTCGACGATAGATACAAAAGTGATCGATTGGCTCTGCAGAAAAGACTCATCACAAATACTGTAGCGGCAATCTTTTGTGACTATGAGTTCTTCTCAATTAAGGGTAAATCGCTCGGTAGCATTCCGAGTCCTGTTTATCACCAACCCTCGGTAATGTCGCTACCTTTCAGCCAGCAAACTCCGCATCCAGGTGTCATGTTTAATAAAACTGCTGTTCAAAGTGTAGGATCTTATAGAACTCAAGACTTTCCTGCCGAGGACATTTCATTGTGGTTGAGACTCGCGAGAATCGGGGAAATAGTTTCAGTCCCAGAGATTCTATTGAATTATCGACTGAGTCAAAATTCTATCTCCGGACAAAATCGAAGGCTTGCAAAGAGACTCAGCTATAACTTAGTGAATGAAATAGGGATTAACACAGAGGAAATCCTATTTTGCTTTGAAACATGGCGTAATTTCTTTGAGTTATACTCTATTCAAAATCTTGGCGCAGAGCGTTCAGTTTTGTTTTATAGAAATCTTATGAAAGCGGCGCAAATATCTAGAGTTTCCGAATCACAACTTGTTGAATTGAGAGAAATGCGCAGGTACCTGAAAAGTGACTTTAGGCATGGTCTGGCAATTCTCGATTTAGCTATAAACAAAAGTAAGCGACAAATTTATCGTTCTTTCTAAGCCTCCCAATGGCTATCTATTTGGATCCAACTTGGAGGGTAAAGAAATTTTGGATCAGGCAAATCTTTAAACCATTTTTTTGGTGCGTATACGAGATTGTTATTGGCGCTTAATGCCGCACCCCACCAAGAAAAAGTAGAATTTGCGATTACATTAACACGGGCCTTGCTCATTAATACTAATGATTCAGCTGGATCCGTGCCTACTGGTGGCTCTACCCATTTCACGTCATAATTATCTAAAAAATTCAATAACTTTTTAGCAGCAAAGATATCGTCTGAAAAAACATAAATGGGTAGATTTTTGTGAGCAGACGAAAGTCTATCAAAGCAGGCATTGTAGTAACTTGCTCCAAGCAGACCATATGAGTGCTGAAGTTTTTTGTAGTCTCCTCTTCTTACGTGCACCGAAATTACAGGTTCGGCCTGAAATCGCTCCTCTTGTTCTTGGAACCAGAGGCTTGGTTTACGGAGAGATAGAGAATTCTGAAAGTGATCTTCAGAGTAAAAGTATTTGTAACTTTGAAAGTACCCGTTGAGAGTTACAGGAACAGACAAACAGCGTAGTTCAGGATCATAACCAATAACATCCGAGAAATAATTTGATGAATCTGGAAAGACACCTAACTTCTTTGCTTTATGAAGAAATCTTGATACAAAGTTTCCTATTAAACTTTTTGGTTGCGAGAAAATTTCAGCATCAATATTGAAACTTTCTATAGTGACATCATGAGCACTCTTGCCACTACGAATATCACTCATATCGAGAACCAAAGGTGATCGATTTAATGATGCCAAATATCTTCCCGCGAAATAGCAAAACAATTGGTTCCCAAGCCCACCCACAACTCTTACAGTGACGGGAGAACGCTTTTTTTCACGCACATTAAGCATAGGGAAAGACTAACAATTCACGAAACCATAATTATGCCAGAAACACGTTAAGATAAGCGAATGTCATGGAAGAAACTGAAAGGTAAAGCCAAGAAAACCTCTATTTATCGTTCAATTTACCTAATTCCAAAGAGTGATAGACACAAGATAGTTGTTGTTCTACTGATTCAGGTTAGCTTAGGCATTATGGACCTCGTCGGAGTTGCAGCTGTAGGCGTTCTTGGAGCCCTTGCGATAAACGGAATTTCGTCGCGAGAGCCCGGAAATAGAATGTTTATGATCTTAAGTTTTCTCAATATTGAAGACATGACACTGCAAGTACAGGCGACCATTCTGGGTATTGTTGCTGCGACAGTGTTAATAGGGAAGACAATCGTTTCAATCCTCTTTATGCGAAGAATTCTATTGTTTTTGAGTCGGCGTGGTGCAAAGATCTCAACTGAACTCTTATCAAGAATTTTGTCTCAACCAATGCAAGGGATACACAAGAGATCTCTTCAGCAAAATCTCTATTCCGTTACGGCTGGAGTTAATGCAATTACAATAGGAGTGATAGCATCAACTGTTGGATTGATTGCAGACATGATGCTTTTGACGATATTGACTGTAGGTCTTTTTGTTGTTGACACCCTTGTTGCTTTGAGTGCATTATTGTTATTCAGTCTAATTGGCTATGTACTTTATAGATTGATGAATTCAAGGGCTTATAAGTTAGGTATTTCGCAAGCTGAAATGTCAATCGCAAGCAATCAGAAAATTCTAGAAATCCTCGGGGCGTATCGTGAATCTTTGGTAAAGAATCGAAGAGAATACTATTCGCGACTAATTGGCACCGAGAGAATAAAGATGGCGGACAACGCGGCCGAAATTGCTTTTATACCCAATATAAGTAAATATGTGCTTGAACTGACAGTTGTTTTGGGAGCGCTTTTGATTAGCGCACTTCAATTTTACAGATTCGATGCTGTTTATGCAGTGGCTATTTTGTCCGTGTTCCTGGCAGCAAGCACAAGAATTGCCCCTGCGGTCTTGAGAGTGCAGCAAGCTGCAATAGGGATAAAAACCAGTTTGGGAGTTGCCAGACCTACGCTAGATTTGATTGATTCGCTAGCAACTATTCCGGCACTTCCGCGGTCAACAGATGATTTGGACACAATCCATGAAGGTTTTCAAGGCTCAATCGAAGTTAAAGATGTTTATCTGACTTACGAGCCAAATGACTTTCCGGCTATCAAAGGAATTTCTTTGAGTGTTACTGAAGGAGAATCTGTTGCACTAGTTGGCCCCTCTGGAGCGGGGAAAACGACTTTAGTTGACGTTCTACTTGGAGTCCTAAAGCCAGATTCTGGCGAAGTTAGAATTTCCAAACTTAGTTCGCTTGAAGCTGTATCCAAGTGGCCCGGCTCAATTGCATATGTTCCACAGGACGTCCTCATTATTGAAGGATCCATTAGAGATAACGTATCCATGGGATATCCGACAACTTCCGTAACTGATTCTTTAGTTTGGGAAGCATTACGTGTCGCCAAACTTGATAAGTTTGTGGAGGATTTGCAAGAAAAGTTGGATTCTAAAGTGGGTGACCGCGGAGTTAAACTCAGTGGCGGTCAGAGACAGAGACTAGGCATTGCTCGTGCCATGTTTACAAAACCTAAGCTGCTCGTCTTAGATGAGGCGACAAGTTCCCTAGATGGTCAGACCGAATTTGATATCGGTCAGTCAATCAAGTCCCTTCACGGCAAAGTTACTGTCATTATGATTGCGCATCGCCTGTCGTCGATTAGAAGCGTAGAAAAAATTGCTTACATGGAAAATGGAGAGATAAAGGCAATTGGAGGTTTCGAAGAACTGAGGAGCGTGGTTCCGGAGTTTGGAATTCAAGCTCGTCTTATGGGACTTTGATACTTATATAATCAAGTCCTTGAAGTACTGCCAAGAATCCCAGCCCGATTGGGTGATTTGTTTGAGGGATATGGAGTGATTCCAACCCAGGTCATTGTGAGCCTTAGTAGTGTCTGCCATGATTTGGGCGGGATCTCCGGGCCGGGGCGCAATCACCTTAGCGTCAATTTCAACTCCCGTTACTTCGCTAACAACTTTAACTATTTCATAAACGGAATATCCAAGACCGCTTCCCAAGTTGTACGCGAAATCCATCTGTCGTTCCTCAAGTAGGGATTCGAATGAATCAACATGCGCTCTGGCAAGAAGTCCTACGTCCACATAGTCGCGAATGCAAGTTCCGTCAGGAGTTTGAAAATTATCTCCATAAACTTCGAAAGTTAGTCCTTGAGATATGGAGCGAAATAGATTAGGAAAAATATTGAACTTGCTAATGTCGCTAGAAACACCCACGGTTCCCCCCGCTACATTGAAATACCTAAGTGACATTGCTCGGAAACCTTCAGACTCGACCGCATCTCGAATCATTGATTCAGCAAACAATTTTGACCTGCCATAAGGACTCAGAGGTCTTAACGATTCAGATTCTAGAACAGGAATGTTCCTTTGAGAATTTCCGTAGACTGAGCACGAGGATGAAAAGACCAGATTTCTGATTCCGAACGTCCGCATGGCAGATAGAATCGTCTGGGTCCCAGAGGTATTGGTCCCATAGTATGAAAGGGGATCCCTTACGCTTTCACCAGCAAACTTTAATCCCGCTATATGAATTACTCCTAAAAAAAGCTCTTTTCGAAATTGAGCAAGTGTAGAAATCAGGAATTCGCCATCTTGGATGTTTCCTTCATAAAATAAGGCCCTGGGATCAACAAAAAGAAGATGCCCTGAGTTAAGGTTGTCTATTGCAAGCACCGAATATCCTTGGTCCAAAAGAATTTTGCATACATGCGATCCGATGTAACCCGCAGCACCCGTTACGATTATCACTTTGCAAGGATACTCAATTCGATCAACATTCAAAAGTTAGAATTTCACTTGCTATTCTTATGGTCTATGAGGCATGGAGTGTGGGCAAGTTTTTTTCGAAGTCGTCATTTAATAATCAGTCATTCGGAAACTGACTACGCAACCACTCTTCGTGGAATTGCCGCCTTAATGGTCTTTTTCCTTCATGGAAATTTCTTCGCCCCCTTTTTGAGCATTTCACAAGATTTGGGATTTGGAACACTGCAAATTCAAAATCTTTCAAATTTGGGGGGGGCGGGACCTGCAGCTTTTTTTGTGGCGTCAGGCTTTGTCTTAAGCCTCGTGTGGAGCAAGTCAAAGACAGCCGGATTCTTAAAATTTGCGGTACGCAGATATGTAAGGTTGATGCCTTTGTATCTTGTCATATTGGTTATCTTCTCTTTGAGCGATTACAGAGATGGAAGACAATCAATCGAAATCTTTAGTGAATTGATTTCACGAGCACTTTTTCTTGAAGTATTTTCGTATGAACAATTCTCAACTCTACCCATGGCGGTCATGTGGACCATTGGCGTAGAGTTTTGGTTGAGCATGACGATTCCCGTCCTGGTGAAGTTATTCAGCTTAAGAAGATATTCTTATCTTGTCCTATTTCTAAGCTTAAGTATTTCATTCTTAGGACCCATAATCTTGATTAAACTCGGAGTCAATGACGTGATGGCTTGGAAATCAGTTCTCGCATGCTTTGCAAGCTTTGCTTTGGGGGTTTTTGTTTCAACATTTAAGCCAAGCGCAGAAGCGAATGCTGCTTTTAAATTTTTTACAATAATTGTTGTTCTCTTCTTAGTTATGTATATCTGGTCAGGCTTTATGGGAGCATGGTGGGTAACGCTATTAATGTCAATTTGTTTTTTAGGTTTAAATGTAACCGCAGCCAGAATTTTGCCTCAGAGTGATTTCCTTTTGTGGCTAGGTACAGTCTGTTACGGGGTTTATTTGCTACACATACCATTGCTGCAGATAACCTCCAAACTTTCAACTGACTACGCTGCCCCATTGGCATTTCTTCTTCTAATGCCTTTATCATCAATTTCTTGGTTGTTTGTGGAGAGGCCAGTAATTCTATTTTTCAATAAGAAACTAAAAAAGTCCCGTAGAATTCTTAGGTAGTACTTCATCCTGTCCACAGGGCTGATTCCCCGAAATGTATGTAGCGTTGTCAATCCGGCTTTGCGTCGAGCTTTCAGTAGGGTTACGCCTCGGTACGAATAGCGATGCGAGTTTACCCAATTCATTGGCCCTACGAGAGTTATTGGTGCGCCGGTCAACATGTGAATTGAACTACCTCCTGCGTTACCATAAATATAACTCATGGAAGCGGACTCCATCAGAGCAATTGTAAATCCGTATTCATTTAGTGAATCATCTACCTCTACGTAGCTTTCTAGAAATAGTTCTTGTAGCCTCGGCGATGGAAAAGTTGCATTTATAACGGTGTAACCTTGACGAATAGCATCTGAAATTTGCTTGATTAAGAGATTGTTGTGGTGCTGGTGGACTGATCTGTTTCGACCCACTATCAAACGGTAGCCATTTAAAATACCGTGAAATTCAAGAAAACTTGATACCTTCAAACCGTCAAGTTCACTCGCCCTGAGTAAAGAACCACCATTCATCAAGTGTTTGGCCGTGAGCCCAAACACTTTCTTGTGAATTCCGGAGCCAAACTCTAAAGTGATTGCTCTATTAATTTCATCAAATTGTGGTGGGACAAGAATCTTCCGGGCTTCAAGCATTTCTCTCGCTCTTTCAGCGAAGTAATTCTTTAAACTTTGGTCCTTAGCGGCCAAATCTATGGGAGAGTCACAGTGCTGCCAATCGAAAAATAGTAGTTCATCAAACTCATCAAACAAGGATGCAAATCTTTTAAAAGTGCAGGTTGCGAGCATAATACCTGGATAAGTCAACTTAATTTGATGCGCTAGCAAGTTTGAAAAGATTAGAGTATTGAACTCGTCAAAAGGTATATAGAAACCATAGAGAGATTCCTTTGATTTGAATATACTGATGCGAGACCTCTAATTAATCACTGTGACAAAACCATATCAATTGGTTTTAGGCTGCCTTCCCATGGAACACTCACAACATGCATCCTAAAGATGACTCATGTTCTGTCAATATAACCATGCTATTCTGGGGACAAGTTAACTATTTGGTTTCGGGCCTTTAGCTCAGTCGGTAGAGCAACGGACTTTTAATCCGTGGGTCGTCGGTTCGATCCCGACAGGGCCCACTTTTTCGATTTGTCCGTTTTGCCCATTGTTCACGACAAATTACGCTTCATTTCGTAGAGGGGAATAGAGGCGGCGACGGTC
>Ga0169931_10002826_pt1 | contig 28013 bp, 32 predicted proteins | sample Kivu_15m_20L_FD_129675 | JGI IMG/M metagenome (GOLD analysis project Ga0169931, IMG submission 129675) | Freshwater microbial communities from Lake Kivu, Western Province, Rwanda to study Microbial Dark Matter (Phase II) - Kivu_15m_20L... | ecosystem: Environmental > Aquatic > Freshwater > Lake...
AGGATGTTCGGATTATACTAGGTCCAGTAGTAAATCTTATGAATCTTACTATTAAACGAATCAAACGTAAAAGTGTTCAGCTAGTTAGAAAAGCCAAATAATTTAACTGTATCCGTAACTGATAGATTCGCAGATTAAATTCATCTGCACTACTATAGCCATAGCGTAGGCGACGGCATGGGCTTTCTTAAAATAATATTCATCGTTCTCTGGTTTCTTCCATATCGTCTTCCCAATCTCTGTCCATGTCTTCCCAACGAGGTGTTTCTTGGCTGGGCGGATCAAAGCGAGACACATTGCCAACTCTTCTACATTCGATGGGCCCATCTGTCTCATTAAGTAACCATGTCCATTTATGTGGAATAGTAAGTCCGTGAAATCGTCTTGTTTTAAAAGTTCCCATAACGGTTCAGTCTCCATTAGTTGTTTGAGATGATCTTCATCTCTGACTTTGTTATAAATGTTGACGTTGAGGAAATCGATCTTAAAATATCCTCTTTTTTCTGCTTCTTTGTAGTCTATTCCTGATAGATTATTTACTGGATCATAAGGAATATTTTGTATATATATCCCTGTATTGTGTGGAACCGTTTCATTATTTTCTTTGCGAGATGCTCTAATATGTTTGATCACATTTAAGGCTAGATTCCTATCTGCGAAATCGATGTCAATATCGGGCATTTTAATGTCTTATTTCAGATTCAAAAAGCATCAAGGGTAAATGTTCAGTTAAATGATTTGCATAATTATCAGCATCTTCAAAATTATCAAAATCTGTCAATTTAACATATACTGCTGCATCATCTTCGCTAACTATTACTTCTAAATCCAACTTTGTTGCTTGGGAATTCGACGGAACGATCATAGATTAGCCTCCTTGACGACTTCTTTGACCAAAGCTAGATCATCACGTTGTTTTTTAAACTTTTTGATCCAGATATTTGGGTCTATAACTGTACTTATCGAATCTAATTGTTCATCGTTGAGTGAAGTCAATAGCTTTTTTCCAGTCTGACAGTTTAGTAATAGCCAAGGACTAATTTTTCCATCTTTTATGTCAAACGTGGCTCTACTGGCGCTAACATAATTAAAATAATGGCTCCAGAGGCTGTTATTATCATTAGCCCATGCTTGCATGTGTGTAACAGATCGTTGTAGAGCAGTTTCCACATTTTCTGTGTGTATAAGTTCTAAAACATATTGTTCATATAAACTATCTCTACACCAATGATCAAGTTTCACACCACTCCTTATCACCCAATCTATATACTGATCAGGATACAAAGGATTAACGTTGTTGACATAACTACCAAATTTCACAAAAGCATTGTAATAAGGGCTGCGTGAGAACTCGTCGTGGGTTTTTTGAAATTTAGATTTTTGCGTTAGTTGATAAAATCTGTTATAGGTTTGAAACCCTATCACCACATGTTTTTCTTCTTTGGAAAGATACCGCCGTTTTTGTTCGCACATATGCACGGTCAAAGTTTTTTCCTGCATATAGGCATGACCACAATGCTGACAAACATAAGGTTTAACAGATTCTTTCAAATGCAATTTCATCCTGTGATCTTATCTATTTCTTTATCAGTGTAACCGTGTTGTTCCGCCAGATACTTGATTTCTTTTTTATTTAACATAGCAGATAATAATTCTAACTCGTCTTGTTTTCTATTAGGATAAATTTCTAACAGAAACTTAACGACCTTTCCTTCTGACTTTTTCTTTTTAAATCCTATCCATTCATGGTAAAAGATTTTTTTGCTTTCGTGACTACACATACATAACAATTGCCATAACAGCTTTGGGTGTTTCTGTAAAGTGTTCCAGTGTTTGTTAAAATACTCGTTGACAGTTAATACAAAGTGTTCTTGTATTTCTCTGCTTTGTCCTTTGACATTACTGATATATCGATTTAATATAAAAAATTCTTGTTTGAGAGATTTTTGTTGTTCTGCAGTCATATCATCCCAGAGCTCTTTGGATCCGAGATCGATCGCTGCTAATTTCTCCTTGAGTTCAACTTTATCGCTCATGATGGGTTGTCTTTCGAAAGTCTATAAATCATTATAGCGCGATCTAATGCTTTTTGTAAAGTAAGATTGGTTAATGCAGCTCGACGTATCTCCCCCCAGAGTTTATCTTCTTTTAAATGCTCATGCAGAGGTCTTCCATCCCATGTTCTAGAATCATAATCTCTACCGATTTCAAATCTAGAATTGGGATCGGCACCGATTTCTCTAGCATATGTGATTCCGTCTGTTTTTTCATAGACATACGCAGCATCTGGTTTTAATCTTCCCATTAGACATTTCCTTTAATTTGCTGAAAAAGAAATTCTTTTCGTTCGACCCATCGATGCCAAAAGATCGAATCTCCCGGACCTGTCAGTATGGCTGTTCCAAAATATGCTCTTTTGAACCAAAGTATTTTTTTTGAATAAAAGCATTTCTTAGGTAAAAAACAAAATTTCAACTCCCATCCTATACAGAGTCTTTTAAAGCTATCATCGAAAAAATTATCAAGCGGCATTACAATGTTTTTGTTTGTTCTTTAAATTTTTCTATTTCGTCCCTGAGTTGTAGCTTTTTCTTTTTTAAATGATTGAGTGAAGTATCGTCTTTAAATTTAGCATAATCTTCTTGGATCTGTTGATCTAGGACATCATGCATTTCTTGCAGATGAGTGATGTGATGTTCTAATTTTTCTCTAGTTAACATGTTTTCTCCTATAATAATTTCGATAAATCGATTATTTCATTTTGCCTCGGTACCTCTTTGACAAAGTAAGAACAGAGAGATTTAGGCTTCTGTTCTAAAGGAACTGCTAAAAGTTGCCCATTTTTCATCTTAGGGAAATACCATTTCACATCGTTGTAAAAATTAACGATTTCTATAGGTTTAAATTCTAATCTAAAACTGCTAAGAGGATTGAAGCATAATGCTTCAAATCCTCGATCATTTAAGCTAGTTAAAGGTAAAATTTCTATGTCACAGCCGCTTTGACTATCACCGACTGCGATACACCATTCCAACGGCATAGTAACTTCATCATCTCCTATTTTTAATACCATAGCTGGAGAATTAAAACTTTCTAAGAAAACTAACGGCATGAAGAAAAAGTCTGGATTTTTAGGATCGCTGTTGTCTAAAACAGCGAATCTCATATCGTCATCTACTTCTTCTGGTAGATTGTTTAGATCAAATGTTTTATTTTCTATTGTTAATATTTGCATCAATTATTCCTATTGCTATGTTGTGATAGTACAACATAATATTTTAAAAGTCAACCATTCCATGATGTTTTTTCTAAAGTAAATGGATACTTGGCTTCCTTATAAAATTTCTTCCGTTGCGTTAAATGCCTTTTCGCGTATTTGCACGTGGAGGTAAGATCCCAGATCTGGACAAAGTCCTTATCCTCTGCCTTACGGATTCCTCGACCAATAGATTGGATAACCCTAACAAAGCTCTTTCCGGGCTCCAGAAGAACCAGATTAAAAATACGAGGGATATTAATACCCACAGCGGCCACACCATAAGTCGCCACAATAATCTTGTTATCGCTAATTTTAACTTCATCATATTCTTCCTTACGGTCCTTGGTCTTGACCTCTCCCGAAATGAACACGCTGTCCGGTATTTCGTTGGTCAAGAATTTTCCGCTATCAATCCTATTTACTAGCACTAAAGTATTGCCGTTTTCACTGATATCTTTGATTAAATTGCTGATATATCGTAATCTATCTTCGTCTGTGACTAGATACTTGTATTCTTCAGCGTATCCTCGGAATTCAGGAAGATCGATTAGTTGAACTATATTTACGTGACAATTAGATAGCACACCCATTTCTTGTAACTCGTGAGCTTTGATTCCCCCGATCACTGGGCCGATGCTGGCAAAAATACTTTCATATTCGAATGGTTCTTTAGGTATAGTGCCAGTTAATCCCCAACGAATAGGAGCATTGCCTAAATTTTGTGTCAATAGATTTTTTAGGACTTCGGCCTTGGCCATATGTACTTCATCTACTATCACACAGGTAACACCTTCTAAAAATTCTGCTAGAGATAATATTTCTTGTTCTTGATTTTTACTTTTTTTATCTAGTATATTAAGGCTCTGCCAAGTGCAGATAGTATGTGTTTTTCCTAGATCTTTTCTATCTCCATAATAGACCCCGACATCTAGCCCTACATTGATAAAATCTTCTTCTGTTTGTTCAACAAGACTTTTGTTAGGTACTATGGTTACGGTCCTTCCGAGAGGTTCACATAGATGTGCCAATGTTGCAGTGGTTATGGTCTTTCCTGCTCCGGTAGCTACTTCCTGTAATGCCTGGGGATTTTCTAAAAATCGATTTATCGCATCGACTTGGTAGTCTCTTAAAATTATAGGTTTGCCCGATTCCGGATGTCCTGGCGGCCATACTTTATTTTGATCTGCCCAGTATGTTTCCGTTACTTTTGAAAAATTTAATTTGACGGAATTTCTAAGATCATTGATGGTCTCGATGCTCACAGAACACGAGTTGAGTATTTCTAGAATCTTAGGAAGCTGATTAAGATAGCCATTACCCCCCATACCAAACAAGGTAACTGTACCGTCCCAACGACCTAATTTATAAGCTGGATGATATCTAGCATAGCCTACTTCATATTTAAAGTTATTAACTAATTTTCTTCTTATCTCAACAGGAAGACCTTCTAGTTTGATATTAACTTCATCTTTTATTATTAGTTTACATGATGACATCTATATCTCCATTTAGAGGTTGTTTATCATTATAATAAATTAATAAATCCACATTAGAAAAATATGCTGAAGCTTTGTTATTTTTAAAATTATTTGTGAAACTAATGATAGTCTGTGGGATCCACCCTGTTTTTATCATAAATTTTGGTAATGTGTTATTAGCTATGGCGGCGATTTTTGTATTTTCTGAAAGGTTTTTATTAAAACTTAGATCAGCTATGCTCGAATTAAACTTATTACCTTCAGCTGAATTTGGATGCCTGAAATAGATTCCAACATCACCTAAAATTTTGGAATTCGACATCGAAAAAGTTAATAAATCGAGAGATTTTTTATCTTTTATTGGCTCATGTCCTTCGAAGATCATAAGTATCGGAAATCTATTTAAATTTTTAACAACATCAAAGACTTCTTCTAATGAAAATTTCTCGTTATCGATAAACACCTTATTACGAGTTCGCTGGGCGATCTCATTTTTTAATGATTTTTCAGGGATTTTTTCATTAATTGTATACTGATAACGTATTTTTCGATCATGTAGCATAATCAAGTTATCATGAGTTATTTCGCCGGCATCATCTTCGATGAGTTTTTTTAATTTTTCATCTTTTAGGTTAAAAATATCAAAATTATAAGGATTTTCTTTTCTAATATTTTTAATTTCTTGATGAAAATTGAGAATTTTCTCCTCTATTTCGAAATTGTAATTTTTAAATTCATTAATCAACAGATCAATATTGTTTTCCGACAATGGTACACTGTATAAACTACAAGACTTTGAACCGTATGCCAATAATTCCCCGTTTATTTTAGAATTTAATGAACTCAGCCTTTCTTTTATAGATTTATTAAATGTAAATTCGATTTTTATTTTTATATCGACTGGATCCACATAAATTTTTCTTATTTTTTGTAAAATCCTAAAGGGTTGAGACCAAAGGTTATCTTCTAAAATTTTTTTGAAATTTTTTTCGATTTTTTCAAAATATGTAAAATTATCATTGAGAATTTTAACCAATAATTTAGATTGATTTTCGGTTAAAAATATATTCTGGGATATTTGTGTTGACAAACTTTGAAGAATTTGACAATCTCTTGTTGGTAATTGATCGATGTCATTTTGAAACTTTAATAAAAACTGATCTATGGCTAATGTCATTTTTACTTTCGATCAAAGAGAAGCATCTTCCATTCCTGCCACACGTAATTTTATGATGTTACTTAATTGCCACTGTTTAATTTCTAATGCCTTGGTGATGCCTAACCATTTATTGCGCAATAAAGCGAATTCATTGATAATTTTCTCCATATCAACGACATCTGATTCACCGTCGACGTATTTTTCAACATCTCTGCTGCTTAATGCTCGTTGATAAGTTTCAAGATACTTTCTAAAAATTTGACTACGAAGTCTTCGTAGTTCGATATTCAAATATTCCAGAATAGCTTCAATTTCTTGTAGTTGTGAAAACCTCAATTCTACGATACCAGGCATCGCAGCTGACGATTTTTCAATATTTCCAACAATATTAGCATCTTTTCTAGCTGCAAGCAATTCTAACTCGAAATATGCCACAGCATCTGGAATATTTGAAATATCTTTAGATACTTTTGAATACCAACTCATTTAATCCTCATCGGTATCGTGATCCCAATTGTCTTCATCTTCGTAATTTTCTTCGCTGTCTTGGTCAAGATAGTATTCAATAGCCTCATCTAAATCTTCATCAAATCCGATCGCTGCCTCTAATGTTTTATCACTGACACCGTGGTCAGCTAAAAGGTCTATATATCTTTCTGTTAAAACATCTAAGGATTTTTTATCTGTATATTCTTTAAACAACATCCAAATGTCTGCAATTTGATTTTCATTCATGATTTAAAATTTCTCCAGTTTCGAGATCGATGCTAGACCTTACTATAGGATTTTTTGTTAGGTCATCCATGACTTTACTCAAAGAAGCGTCTTCGTTTCGTTCCCATTCCTTGCGATAAAGTTTTATTTCTGCGCCATCTGATCCAACATATTTAAGTCTATTACCATCTTTTTGTAAAAGACCTTTAGATTCAAACAAATCAACAAGTCCACTATGAGGGTTCATGCCAGTTTCATAAGGAATTTTAATTTGCACTGATTCAAATGGTTTGGCGTAACGTGTTTTCATGATCTTGCAGGCGGCACGAATACCGCGTATTTCTGAAATCTTGTTTCCATCATCATCTTCTTTGAGTTTGAGTTTTTTCATTGCAACCACGATAGAACTTGCGTAAATGAAGCCTTGTCCCCCTGAGATTTTGTCATCGGGATCGAACATATCTTGGCTCGCATAAGTGTGATTCGTAGCCACCAAGCCAACATTATGGCTACCAAACATATTAACACAGTTGCGCACCAGGGCTGTGAGGCTCTTGGCTTTACGGCCAAGGTCACCTTTTAGATCTCCTGCCTCAAATTGATTGACATCTGTAGGAGTAAGTAACATACCTAAACTATCAATCACAAATAAGACCTTAGGACGATCTTCCATGGTCTTATATTCTTTCATAAACTCATTAACAGTTTTAGCCACGTCATCGATCATAGCCATGTTAAGTTTTAACAGTTTTTCCTCACTTGTATCAACACCTAATGCTTCTAACCATTTTTGATCTAATGCGTTTTCACTGTCGATTAATACAACGTAGATGCCTTGTTCTTGTGCGTGGCGAATGAGATTTCCTGAACAAATAAAACTTTTGCCTGCTCCAGATTCTCCAGCGAAAACTGTGACTTTACCTAGAGGTACTCCTTTATGAAAGTCTCCGCTAATCAAATAATTTAAGGCATAATTGCCTGTTGAGATCCAGTCTGTAGGATCATTAAATCCTACCCCTAATCCATCAATACTTTTGGTCAGAGTCTTTCTAAATTTTGATAAATCAAATGCCTTCGTTGCCATATTTTTTCCTCTCGAATGATTACAGGCGAGGAATATTCCTCGCCTGTATTAACACTATTATTGCTTTTGACGATTGCGAATCATTGCAAGGATGTCTGCGGCATTACTTCCGGTAGAAGAGGCTGTAGATTCTGCTTGCTTCGGTGCAGGGGCAGTTTTAACTGCTGGCTCCTCCCAAGGAGCTTCGTCATCATCTGTAGATGAAGTTGTTTTGGTTTTTGCCATAGGATCGCCTGTTTGTTGGCTCATACCAGCAGGCTTAAAATATTGTCCCCAACGATCCATATCAAATGGTTCCCCGTCGACGCTGGCTTCGAACATTTCTTTGATAACTTTGAGTTCAACATCGCCGGGTTTCTTAGGTAGAAAATCTTTGAGGTTATAGAGACCGTGCTGTTTAAGAGCTGCCTGCTCTTCGTCGCTGAGAGGACGCTCACGACGACTCCATTTAGAAGTAGAGTAGTCAGCATATCCGCCTTTAGAAGTTTTGATTAATTTAAAATCAACACCGTGAAGGATATCAGTAGGCAGATTGTCCATCTCGGGATCAAGTAAAGCACCGCGAATTAATTGAAAAATCTGAGGGCCGATGATAAAACGTCGGATCGGATTTTCAGGTTTAGCGTCTTCTTTTAGACCGTCTTCTGTGACAAATCCTTGGAAGATATAACTACGCTTCTTCCAATACTTACGTCCCATATCTTCTAATTTGGGGTCTTTAAACCAACCTCGAACTTCTGAGAGGATGGGGCAAGTAGCACCGTACATTTCCATGCATGGAACTTGTACTTGGACTTGTTTAGAATCAGCTGAGTCTTTAACTCCAGCGAACGGCAATTTGATCATCGCACGCTCTACCCAGAAAAAGGTGTTGTCGCTGTCGCCGTCGGGTAAGAAACGAACTACTGCCTCGCTTCCTTCTTTGAGATTCCAGAATGGGTAAATTGAATTATCACCACCTGAACGTTGATTGTCGGAACCACGTAGTTCCTGCTCTTTTAGTTTTGCACGAATTTCTGCCAAAGATGCCATAATTTTTCTCCTATATTAGCCTTTGTGTTTTTGCCTTTATTTGTTGGACACTGTGTCCAACAAAAAACGCATATATGTTATTATATGCGTTTTTATTTATCACCGCAAGAGAATTTTAAGAATTATTTCGCCAATCCTGCTAGTTTCATTATTCTTCGGCTTTCATACATGTTCTGTAATTTTCCAATAACTTGTTGTGCTACTGGAACTGCACCTTCACCAAATTTCTTTTCGACAGCGATTAATACACCTGTTTCACCTTTGGGGAAATTACCCGTATTCTGATCATACATAGATTTAACGAATTCTATTAGCTCTCCTTGAGCAGATTTTTGTGAACTACCAAAAAAATCTTCAACTGTTAATCCTGCCATTTCTATAGCATCTTTGAGAGTAAATTCTTTTCCTCCGACGTCAAACTTATCACCGGGTTTCATCCCAGCGGCCTTGGCTTTTTGTACTGCCTGAGCAAAAGCATTGCCTTCTGCTGCAGGTTCGTATCCTGCTGTCACTGGCTGCTCAGCGGCAGCAGGTTCAGCAGCAGGTTCAGCAGCAGGTTCAGCAGCAGGTTCAGCAGCAGGTTCAGCGTCAAAAGTTAACTTTGATAATATATCAGTTCCGTTCTCTTCGTCCTTCATCTGGATGTAATCTTTTAAGATATCTTTAATGTCGGCATTAGAATTTATATCTGCTAATTCTTTAAAGACATCCATCAGTTCGTCATCTTCGATGATGCCGCTGAGGCTTTCTACAGCGTTGGTACCGTCTGTACCTACAGGAAACGGATTCGCTAGCAGTTGGTTTAACTTTTCGATGGCTTCTGTAGCAGCAGCTTCATCATCGCTAAAAATATCGGTACCTTCAATGATATTGTTCAACGTTTGTTCGTATTGATCAAATTCTTTGATGTTTAGATCATAATTTTCATCTGTGGAATTAACTTTATCTAACATATTATAAGCATGATTTAGATAATCGGTTAAATCATACTCTCTGATATGGCGGGCGATGTTCCCATGAGTCATCCTTTGGATTGCAGGATTGCTTCGGTCGTCATCGTCGGGGTCGTAATGGTCCATATCGGCATTGATCACTAAATCGATATATTTGCCGATGACAGCACGAGCCTTTTCAAATTCGGACGAATCGGCAGCATCGATCGTTGCGTTCATGACATCTATTAGATTATCGATATGTTTTCCTGGGTCGTTGATTTCTTCTTCCACAGCAGCCATGAGATCTTCTATACCTTCACTTTCATCTCTGCCTGTGCCGTAATCTTTAGTCTGAGGATGATCGTTGAGATCGTAACCGCCCGCCTCACCGAATCCTTGATGTTCTCCTCCGAACTGCATCAATTCATCTACTGAAAGTTCCTTGACGGGGATGTCATCTTCATTGACTAATCTAAAAATATAAGGGAACACGTTTTTTAATTCTTCATTAAAGCTACGGATAGTCAGTCGATCAATCCAATCGTTCATTATTTCTTCTGGAATCTGTTGCGCTTCATTGTTTTCAAAAGTTTCTACAAAAGACTTATATTTGCCTGCGTTTTGAAGATCAAAAATTTGTTTTTTAACTTCTTCGATGCGTTCTACTACTTTGGTATGTATGCTGCCGATATTCTCTGCGATAGTGGGATTACGATCTACGTAACTCTTAAACATACGCAGCTTGCTCATTTCTTCACTAAGACTGATGACATGCTGTCCGATGCTATCATATGGTGTTCCGCCATGCGATACATGCTGTGCAAGGGCACGGGCACCATTGAGATGTTTATAAGGATATCGGAATCTTTCTCCTTGTGTATTTTCAACATAGATGCTTTCGATGCGCTGTGTCCTACCAGCAGGTAGTTCAGTGTTTACTGGTGCACTGTGTTTGACAATTAATTTAGTATCTCCTAATTGCTGATAGCTAGTCATGCTAGTACCATATAGTTTACTCTCGGTCATCTGACTCTCTCCGATATTTTTTGAAAGGTTTTTGTAGTCTCTTTTTTCAAGATTAGATTTAGATACATCTCTAGTATCAAAATTCATGAATTTTTGTTTAGCGAATTCTCGTAGTTCTTTTAAAAATCTATAAAATAGTTTTTTCGTATATCCACCTTGATTTTCTACTATGTCGTTGGAAAAAATAACGACCAGTCCGTCATCGTCGGAAAGGCTAATGCTGATTCGTCCAAGAGTTTTTCCATCTTGTACATAATCAAAATCAAAAAAACGTGCTTCTTCGGGCTCATCAGTAGGTTCACGATCAGCGTCCTTTGTTGAGATTTTAGGGAACTGAGTACGTATTTTACTAAAAAGCTCTTCAGCGATAAGACCTAGATTTTTATCCATACTGATATTTATCCTAAGTTCGAAGAAACGAAAATCGGCATGGGCATTTCCCAATCATCGTCTTCTCGCCCGTCTCCGGTGCTGATATTTTCAAACACTCTAGAATCCCAGTCTGCCAGTACTTGGCTCATGCGTACTGATAACAACATAGCACTGACGAGATCGTCTTGCTCACCAGTTTTCGCTTTAAAACTAACACCTGTAGCGATAAATGCCTTTAGCTCTGAAATCAAAGGTTTGCTAGCGATCTTCATCTTGCCGCTTTCGACAAGATATTTTAATCTGGCACTAGCTGATATTTTAACTCCATGTGTGGTATTAAATCCCTTGCGAAATTTACGCACATGCCCTTTGCGTACAGGCTCGCTAAGGAATAACCCCGGAAAATTTTCTTCTCCTATGTCACGGATACAAACTAATCCAGCTTCACCTACTGTGTTGTTTTCTATGCTCCAATAGATATTACCGGAATTTTCTTCACCGACTTCGTCTGCTATGTATTTTAACATATCTTTAAGCACACGTATTTGTCCTTGTATCGGAGTTAAATTATGTTGCCATTCTGCTATTTGAATGAATGTGGGTAACTCTAGGACTTCTATGGCAGCGCTGTTACCTCCTGTTCCTAGGCTAGGATCTAATGATACTACGTAAAGGCACTCTTTGCTGGGTTTTTTATACCAACGACTCTGACCCATGCGCATGATAGGTTCTTTTCCTTCTAAGCCTGCTAGGCATATGCTGTTGATCAGTGTTTCATCGTAAACCAAGAATTCGCAGCCGTATTCTCTACGGAAACGCTCTTCACCGATCCGATTACGCTCTTGAACAGCCCATTCGTCGTCTCTGTCTGGATGCTCGTTCCATGCACAGGTAAACGGAAAAAATCCGTTGATGCCTACTTCTTGTTCATTTCCGTATTCATCGAATTTCTTATTAGCTTCTTTCCAGATGGTAGCAAATGTATCTTCGTCTGAATTAGGTGTAGACGTGATGATGGCTTTACCGCCAGTGGCCAGCGTAGGCGAAATACTAGTCCAAAACTCGTCGGCAATGTTAGGCGGTACGAACGCAAACTCGTCACAGTACAGCAGTGAAATACTCATACCACGACCAGTGTTACCTGTGGTAGTAGTCGACACGATACGGCTACCGTTATCAAACTCTATGCTGCCTTTGTTATAGTTGATTACACCGCAGCGTATGTGATCGGGACAGAGTTCGTAGGCATATCGTATGCGCTGCATGATCTCCTGAGAGCCGGTAAATTTGTGCGCTGAGATTAATATAGTCTGATCAGGACGGAACATGGCATACCAAAGGAGATAACCTGCAGCACAGGTAGTCTTGCCCATTTGCCTAGGTAGCATGTTAATGTTAAACCTATGTCCATGATAGGCATCTAGTAATCTTGTTTGATAGTCATAAGGCTCAAATAACATTTTACCTTTGATAGGGTGCTGTAAGTAAAAAAAATGCTCAAGGAAATAATGATATCCGGATTCGTGGTTAGCACACGCAGCCAGCTCTTGTATGTGCTGCTCTGTAAACGTTTCTCGAGTATGCGCCTTTTTGGTTAAGACGCCGTCTAGGCTTTTTGAAGACATATTCTATTTAATAAAAAAATAGGCTCAGAAGAGCCTATTTGATTACCCGTTTATAATATATGTTATTTCATGAAATCTGTACTCCCGGTCTAAGTACCAAGATATTCAAGTAACAGGCCTATAGATCACACTCGGTCCGGTGTCACCACCAATCTGTACTCCCGGTCTAAGTACCAAGCCATTCAAGTAACTCATGAAGAATTCTCGCATGCTCTTTTGATCAGACTTGACTCCGCGAAAGAAAACCACAAATAGCCCACTATAGTTCTCGCCTTTATAACTGAAGGTAATGGGAATATCCGCCGAGCCAGCCACAAGTCGAGAAGTCCCCCTGGGATTAAAAGATATGCCTGAATCGGAGATTGTCCCTCGCCCCTCCCATCCGCCGTAAACCCAGTCCAAGATCACGTTACCCCTCCGACTGCCAGACATAGTTTGACTTTGAATAGTTTTCTTATCGACTCCCCAATCTGGAGACAGATTCAACGGCTCTGCACCAATCGAGTCTGCAGAATGACTACTGCCTGGACGAAAAGTCATCCAAGCAGTAAAAAAAAGCGAGCCTGTCCTCTTGTTCTCAAAAGATTCTAGAAGCTTCATATGGTCTACCCCCTCTACGGCCATCGTCTGGGCCGCCCTCGCTTTCCCGCCAGCCCCCCAACCCGAAGGAGCAGAGGCTCCCTTCGATAAAATTGGTACGTCCACATTTGGTCGGTCCGGATCCATAGTTGAGGAAGGTTCCTCAGAAGGTTTCTCCCCTGACTGAGCAACAACAGGAGCCGAAGCTGACCCTGGTGCTGCCGCTGCTGGTTGTGTTTGAGGTACTGCTGATCGTGATGCAGGACTTGCGGCCCGGCCGCCCGCTTTAGGAGTACCATCTTGATTATGTGTCTTGCCATACTTTGCAAGCCACTCATCTCTTTGCGCCATAGTACCAGTTCTTCGATTAGGATCTGGCATTGCAGGAACTTCTTCATCTGCTGGACTTGCACCTTGACCAGCAGATGAAGCAGTACTTTGTCCAGGAAGATTTAAGCTGGCACCGGCAGCGATCTTATTTCGATCAGTGATCTGTGGGTTAGCCTTCATTATGGCATCGACTGTTGTATCATTAGCTTTGGCGATCTTTGTCAGTGTGTCGCCTTTTTGTATGGTATATTCCTCCATAAACTCATCTATGGCATCTCTGGTCTTGGGGCCTATGATGCCATCTACTTGAAGACCAGCGTTATACTCTTTATTGAGATACATTTGTAGTTTTTTATTTCTCTCTCTCTCATTTGAGTCGGATTTATCTGAAGAAAACTTGTCTTTTAACCAGTTGGCTCCTGATGCTAGGCCGGCACCGCCTGCGGCTGCACCTATAAGTTTACCTATACTTTCGCCAACAGGTTTACCAACAATACGACCAGTAACAGGTTTTGTGCCGACTTTACGATGTCTAGGATAATCTGTGGCTTTTTCTTCTCTAATTCTAGAATTATTGCGATTTAATTTTTGCGGTTTGTCATTGACCTTTTTTTTTATTTGATTATATTGTTCTTGAAGTTTTTTCTTTAAACTTTCTACAGCCATAGGATTGCCACCGCCTGCCACCGCCGGTTTTTCGATGCCTTTGCTATGTAGGTCTCCACCCGTGCGTGTTACTGCATCAACACCCTGATATATCTCGTCCGGGGCGTTATCAAAGTCGTCATCTAAACCCATCGGGGGAGACATTTTTTTGACTATAACGTCTGCATCAGCATCTCCGAAACCAGGCATTTCATGTTTTTCGCCTTCGAAGTTGCGCAGTAAATCCATCAAATCTCTGATACCACCTTTGCCGCTGGCATTCAAGCTGACATTGGCATTGATGCTATCGGGTTGTGGAGGAGTTCCGCTTCTCATGCCCATCATACCGCCAGGCATGTCTGACATTCCTGGGGGAGGTAGTCCGCAGGCTTCTTCAAAAGATCCATCTTCCTTGACTTTGTAAGTTTTACCGTCGACTTCAAAATTATCTTCCCCAGCATCACGGGCAGCATCAAGGGCTCCACTAAAGGCGTTACCTTCATTTGGTTCTTCGATCACTGGTTTATCTAGTTCGGCCATCCGTTGCATTAATTCTTGAAAGTTCATGTTAGTTCCTCATTTAAACTTATTTCTGGTTGTTCAACAGAAATTGCGTGTTCATCAACAAAAACAACCAAAGGAGCCTGATCTGCTTCTTTAGCCTGTAGTTCGTCGATGTTGACTGTTAGAACTTCCTCGATTATAGTCATTTTCCTTTTCCACTTATTGGTGTTAAAATACTACGGGCAGGACCTGCGCTGGGCATTTCTTCCATTTTTTCTTTAGGCGCAGACTTTGCTAATAATTGATCATTTACGCCTTTGTATTGAAACGGTTGTTTTTCTTTACGAGTTTTCGATAATTGTTTTAAAAAACTGCTGATATGTTTTTCACCGACCATACCTTGATTGTTTTCTTTGGCATAGTCTTGCGTTAAAAGAGGCTTGTTATCTTTTTTCTCAGGAACCTGTTCTGCTTCAAAAGCAGCTTCTTCTAAAGGTGTGCGAACACGAATACAATCTCTGCTGATTCCTGTGGCATTTGCTAAAATTTCTGCCACTACTGCGCTAGTCGCCGGATAATCTAATTCGGTCTCAAACACGGTCATCGCAGAATTTTTTATAGAAGGAAATTCAATTAAATTAGCCTGTATAGGAGTTGATTTTCCTTTGGTAAATCTGCTGACCTTAAACTGTTGTAAAGCAGCTTCCATACAGTCGTCACAGTGCTCAGGCAAATCTCCAGCCACTTTGATCTTAAAAACGTATTTTTTTTCTTCTGCGCTTTCTTTTAAGTATTCTATAAATGATTTCATGATATAATCCTACTATAATATATTTATTTAATATTCTTAAGTTTTTCTAATAGGCTGTTTCTATCAGAAATAATATATCCGTTGCCTGGGATGTCCATAGAATCGTCTGTGTTGGCTTTTTGATCTAACTGTTGCTTTTTTAACTGCAATTCAATCATTTTTAGCTTCTTGTCTAATTTGGCGCTTTTAGCATCTATAGCATTTTTGAGCATGCTGGCTGCTACTTCGAAAACTCGACCAGAATATCTTGCTTCTACGTTCATGCCTAGATCCATAAGATCGTCGTAGGCATCTGTAGCACGCTGAGCTAAGGAATCCAATTCTCCGTCTGCTAAATCTCCCAGACCTTTTACCTGTGGAAGAGCCGAAGAAATCTTATCAAACTCTTCGATGTCTCTTAGTAGAGGAGCCGGATCTATTTTTGTTTCTAGTTTTTCTTCCTTCTTAATAATTTTTTTACTTTCGGGAAGATTTAATAGTTCTTCTAATTTTTTAGTCATAATATTACTTATCTTTTATTGTCTTGGTAGAATAACTCTTGTTCGTTGATCACCCTAAATTTTATTCCCTGAGCTTTGCACCAGGTTTGGGCAGCACGCCATTTGGCTAAATTACGCACGTATTGGATTTGATTATTTCTATTTTTTCCTACTTTTTCTCGTAGAGTTTGATTTTGCGGTTTAACTTCGATCAATTCTGTTTGTATCTTAGAATTTTTATCTATATACTGTATAAAGAAATCAGGAACGTAGATAGTTTGTTTTCCAGTTAGTGGACATCGATATGGTATGCTAATAGCTTCGCTAGCCCATTTTTGAACGTACGGATTAGTATCACAAAATCGCATGAAATGGAATTCCCAAGAACTTCTATATGTCGGATTTTTCTTACCTACATACTTTTCCGGGTTCGCTATCGTATATTTGCCTTGTGCGAAACGACTCATGCTCGAATATTGCGGCTTTCAGCAGTTTCTTCTATGGTAGTTATAGTATAACCTAGGCTGCTGGTTTTTTGTCTATAAGAATTTAAAATCTCAGTAACTACCGCACTAAGTTGCAGATCTGTTAGATTTTTTAAGGTATCAATTAATTGGAACACATTAACACCATCTATTTTAGCTTGGTTTAATAAAACTATAGCAGTGCTACGTGCAGCTTCGTCATCAAACCCGCGTTTAATAAAATATCCGACTACTGCATCAATTTGATTAGCAGGGAACGTTACCTGATGACGGAAATATTTGTCAAAAAAATCTTTGACTTCCTCGCTGCTGTCCGAAGGAGATCTAGTAGGTAAATTTTTATCTGCTGATGTAACCATGATTAACGATTAAACAAATTTAAAATGGTGAATAAGGTAATGCTTTGGTAGTTTGAGTGGGGTTACTTATAGGAAAGGAAGTATTTTGTATACCGCTCAATCCTATCCGTGAAACACTGTTTAAACCTTTTACTGCGATATTTTCTAATTCTGTCCTAACTCCAGTTGACGATAGTTGTTTAGAATTTTGATATGTATTAACCGCTGTAATAGCTGTAGCGATAAAATTAGCCGGACTTTCGAAAGCTTTTCCGCTACTCAACGCTCCGAATACAGCCTCGGCACCAGCAAGCACACCTGCTTGACCGAACAATGTTCTTGTTCCACCGCCTGCTAAAGAAATAGGACTTGGTATTCTATCATAATGTTCTTGAGCGAATCCTGGAGGATCTCCAGGTCGAACATATCCAGTATTATATGCCACGGATTCATAGGCCAATGTCATTGATTGCTCTGAGGGCTGGTTGCTGCTGTAATCTAAGCTATCGTGGCTCCATGCGGTGATTACAGGATTGATTAATTTGTAGCTATAATAGGCTCTCTTAGCCAGCTGATAGATAGTGATATCAGTAAAAAATGGAATGCTGCTGTTATTGTCTAGTCCGTAACGACCTCTAATGAAATTAGAGTTCAACATGGCATTCCTGTTATATGCTCCGGGTATTCTTGCAGCCGAGCTATCCCCATAATAATATCCGTAGTAGTTTTGCCATAGTTGACCTACTACTCCTAGGTTATCGTCATGAAACTTTATTTGTATTGGTTGATAGTCTAATTTAACCTGTACTACTTTTTTTCTATTATATTGATTAAGGGTATCTGTTTGCACAGTGAACTTAGGAAGGTCTGCTGTCTTGACCAGCATGTTTATTTCGTTGATGTGTTGATATTTAAAATTTAAACTTTTAAGAGCATTAGGGTTAATGTTAAAACTAACATGATACAGAAATTTCTGTTTAGGCGCTAATCTTAGATCACTGTCTACGAATAATCTCGCGGCGTGTTGGAAGTCGCCGACATTACCTTTAGGATTAGTTAACCCCGATACAAATTGTCTTAATGCTTTGCTGGTCATACTATTATTTATTGATTAAGATAAACTGCGTATATTACTTTTAGCCATTAAAAAAGGCCGAAAACGGCCTTTTTTAATTAAGAACCACCACCAGTGGTTAATACTCCAACTGTTCGTCCCACGACCGTACCAATACCAGTACCTTGTGGTGTTTGTATTGCGTTGTCATATTTAATAGTCAAAGCAATGGTTGCGGCAGCATTTTCACCGTATGCTAGATTTCCATAGTTTGCTGTTAGAACATAGCAGCCATAACATTCCCATGTTTCTAGCACTGTGGGGGCATTGGCTCCGTTGCCGCCATCTAGCACTTCTACACGAGTAGTAAACTTATAGTCGATACCAGAAGCAGCAGAACTCTGCTCAAAAAAGTCAAATTGTTTCTGTAGTTGCTCACCGACCAATTTAGTAACTTCTCCAGTCACATCATCACGTAAGTTTAATGTGATATCTTGCCATGTATGTTTACCAGCGATATGCACCTTGCTGTTATAAACATCTAGCAGGATATTTTCAAAACTCAAGTTAGGACGGGTTACATCCACGACCTGCTTTGTGATCACACTAGTCGGAGTGCTAACACCGAAGTTTTCTAAACTAACTCTGAAACGATATTTTAGTTTAGGCATCAGCAGGCCCTGGGCGCTAGCTGATTGATCGCTGGCTAACGGGACTGTGAATTTAGATAGTGTTGAAATTGCCATAATATGTTATCCTTTAAATTAACCTAAACCTTTGATTTCGCCGGTGTTCTTTAAGCGTAGTGGAATATAGATAAATTCCACAGCCTTGACTGGTTCGATAGCGATATCAATATATAACTCGTTACGATCGATTCTTGCAGGTGTGTTGTTTGATTCATCACAAACTACTAGATAATCGTACAGAGCACGCTGACCTACTAATTCTAGTAATAGACTTTCTACTGCACCTTTGATCTCGTCTCGGGTGAGCTTATCGTTAGGTTCAAAAATGTATGGTTTAGCCAATGCGTTTAACTGTCTGCGTAAATATACCACTAGACGTGCTACATTGATACGATCTAATGCAGAAGCTGCACGAGCCCTAGTGTACTGGCCGTAGGCAACCAGACCTGTTCCTGTGATAAACGCGATCGGATTGACCTTAACGCTGGCCATCGTATCACGTTGTCCAACGTTTAGAGCCACGCTGTTGAACTCGCCTTCGCTATCAACATAACCAACTGCTGTAGCATTTGTGATACCGCCGCGCCTTACGCCGGCTGGTGCGAACCATGGATAAGCAACTTGGTCATTTAATGCGATAGTGCGCAGCATCATATGGCTTGGAGGCACAACAACGTTGTTACCAAAGTTATCGCTGGTAAATCCCCATGGATAATAAAAACCTAGATATTCGTCACTAGATACAAGACCCAGATCATTGTCTTCTAGTGCTAGACGCTGATTCGTACCCCAGTTTAATAATGATGTTGCATCAGGCGTTAATCTTGCCGGCGAATCTGCAACTACGAATGCTGTTAGGCCTCTGTCGTAGTTTAGACTTACTAACTCACCGACTAGTTCTGGATATCCCGGACAAGCGATCAAGTTAAACACACGACTTTCTTCGTCACGGATTTGTTGATTACTATTAACCGTAGCTTGCAAGGCCTGTACAATTACTTTTCGTTGAGCTTTGCGACCAAATGTTCCGGAACCGTCATCTTGATTGCTTGATTCTGTTACCCAACGATGTGGGTAATAGTTAGCCTGTGATTCGTCGTTAAATCGAACGTTGTCAGCAGTTAGATCGACATAGTCTCTTACATACTTCTTGACGTTGAATCCGCTTCTACGGAGGTTCCATAACAACATACCTTTCGGATATAATGCAGGATCGGGGCAATCTGTATCGACATAATCACTGGCTAGTAGGTCTGTAATCGCGCCAGCAGTATCGCTGTTTGCGCCAGCCGTATTATAACGTGCATCAGAAAATAAACAACCGTCTTCTGTGCTTTGATCGCTCTTGTCAACTGAGAACCATTTCAATAAATCTTTATTGAATTTATAGATAGCTGGAAAATTCTCGATGTCGCTGGTATCTATCCACAAGTCTCCTGTTTCTAACACGGTACCATCACTCTGTGTTTCTGGTTTCGTGGCAGCAACGATCGGACCATTTGAGTTGGTGCTAGGATAGACATTAAGATATCCACTCCATTTAGTTCCGTCATGGATCATGATGTCTACTTCGTCGATCACAGAGCTATACCACAGCGTGCCATCTGCTGTGAGGCTAGTTGGTGCCGTGCCGCCTGCCACGTAGGTCAATGGCTCCCAGAGGCTGGCTACGAAATCATGATCGCCGTCTAAATCTGTGTAAAGATTTACTGTACCATTGCCAGTTTCTGGATCATATGGGCTAAATCCTAGATCAACTAACGGGGTGCCAGTTCCGTCGTCGAGGTGCATTTCTCCACCTAATGCATGTGCGATCACTACACGGTTTTGGCTGTCTACGCTGGCTTCAACGTTAACAAATCCTGCTATGTTGATAGCTGCGGCAATGGCATTGCTATCATTAATGGTACCAGCTACAGTTACCGTGATTGTTTTATCTGCCGCTAATGCCTGTTGTCCTTTTAAGGATTCAGCCAATTTAAAATTAACTGTACCTGCTGAGAAAGTAGAAGCTGTTACTTTTGTTGATTTGATCGTGGTTGGTGCTGCTGATTTCCTTCTAAAAATCTTAAAATCTGCTAAAAGATTTTCGATAGTGTAATCGTATTGAACAAATGCCGATCCAACTGCTAGATTCTCGCCACCACCTGTTTTGTCCAGTTTAAATAGTGCTTCTAATGCGTTTTGATAGACTGGTGCGCTGATATCTTCAAACAGTTGTGTGGTGCTATTATACCTTTTCAGTCTCCAGCGAGCTCCTAGATTAGGTTCTGTGGTTTTAATCCACACAGATCCTGTAGGAGCGATTGAAGGATCACCGACTGCACGCTTCCACTGTGGTACCTGTGTATGAGGTTGGATGGCTAGATCTTTCCCACCAGTTGCCCACTGTGCCGAACCAACTTGAACCCAATCTCCGCCGCTGTTTCTGTACCAAACAGTCATAGGATGCTGGTATGTTAGATCGTCATCTGTGTAAGAACTATCTCGCACAGTAACGACAGCATAGCTGCCATTCTTGCCTACAGAAGCAGCTGGACCTCCGGTTGACTGATCTATCTTAGTAGGATCAGTAATAACTAAAGGAACTTTATTAGTAAATGTTTGCCCACCGGATGATGTGATAGGAGCGTCGTTCCACTCAAAGATACCAAACGCTGTATTATCAGTATCTAACCAATATGTTCCATTATTTGGTTCTGCTGCTGGTGCAGTTGCACTGGCATTAAGCTGGTTTAAATCAAGGTCTGCTCTAACAACAAATGCTCTGTTGCTGACTCCTAATAAGCTATAAGCTGCTTGCAGACCGTATTCGTTTTGCTCGCCCGCATGTATAGGATTGTTGTTTGAATCTGTCTTGAATACTGGATCTCCGAATGTGTCTGCGAGATCTTTCTGGCTAGTGATCAAATATACTGTACCAGCATCGGCTTTTATTGTGCCTGGAGCAACTCCGTCCCCTGCACCATTAGATTTATTTTCAGCGGAAGCGACAACGATCAGAGGAACCGTTCCAGGTTCTGCTGGAGTGTAAAACGATTCGTCGATGACCTTGACTTCTACGCCTGGTGAACTTAATGCCATATAGCTTCTCCTAAGGTGTTCGTGTTCTAGTAGTATTTAGCGCATTTTCTTAAAATGGGCTAGTAATACACAACAAAAAAGGGGAAGAAAAGGTATGTAATAAATACTTTTATGAACAGACCGTTATGTATTTGTGGATTTAGGCCCGCAGCCATCAACTATGTCAAGAACGGCAAGATCTATTATCGAAAAAAGTGCGAAATCTGCCTCAACGGCGGTCTAAACAAAGGAATACCAAGATGGTATCAAGATGGGTATCGTATGAAAAATTTATGCGATGTCTGTGGCTTTAAGAGCAGATATAAAGAACAGTTTAATGTCTATCATTTAGACGGAAATTTAAATAACAGTCGTTTAAATAATTTAAAAACCGTCTGTGCTAATTGTCAGCGTGTGTTATCTAAAGACGGATTTAAATGGCAACAGGGCGGTCTTCAACCAGATTTTTAATCTGATTAAATAGATCATTAATAGTTCCGTTATTGTCAATTTCTAAGTCAATATTTTTGCCGACCCATGCAGTTTCACTAGTGTGTATTTTTAGTCTGTCCATCTTCATCTTAGAAACAGCCCAATTCATATTATTAGGTCCTTGATTCATGTTCCACGCATCTTGATACCATTCTGGATCAGGCCCACGAATTACACGGACTACTTTACCACCTGCTCTGTGAATAGCGTTAATTTCGTTAGGAAAACGCACATCAGAAATTACGATATTATCTGTGGTTCTACGCATCTTATTTTCTAAGCTAGCGATCCAGATATCATCATGGAAGCCTTGGCGGCAAACTTCTGTGCCCCAATGTTGTAACACCCAACGAGGGGTTAGAGTGGGTATGTCTAAGCGATCCGACCACCAAGGATCTACTTGTTCTCGCCATTCTCTGGCTTCTTTGGTTCTTCCCTCTAATAGTGTACGATCCCAACCAAAAACAGCAGCCACAGCATCTTTCAGCGTGTTAGCAAAACTGTCTCTTCGGAATCCGTGAAAGTTAACCAAATAATCTGCGGCAGTATCTTTGCCCGAACCAATAAATCCAACGAACCCAATAATCATAGCATCTCCCGGTGATGCTATATTTTATAGGTTTTATTCTCGGTACGTCAAATTTTTATACGCCATATTTGTTGCGTTTTGGTTTAGCAACTGGGCTGATTTTGTTTGTAGTATCTAGCTCAAGGCTACGCATATCTCCGTGGTTAGGATCATCGTACTTTGCTCCAGCGACTTTATAGGCTATTTTTAACATTTCTTGTTCTTCTTTAGTATATGGAAATGCTGCCTTTCTTTTTCCGATCCAGGATTTTCTATCAACGTCCGGAACGATCTTTCCATCGGTACAGGCCACAGCCATACCTACTCTAAACTGGACATAATCACTGTTAGCACGTTCTGCATCCCCAAATGTATTAATACCTCGAGATGATTGACTTTGTCGTTTAGTTAATTTTGCCTGGGTAGCCTCTGAAATGATTTCTTTAACTTTCATGTTAACCTATGATAAATGTATAACCTGTACCGCCCGGCACTGCTGTTTCGAGTTCTTTTTCTAGCTTTTCTATTTCTTCTTTGCTGGCCGCTTTTAGATCACCGCCGTTGAGTTGTGTACCACCTTGCGGTCCTGCGATATTAGCAAATTTACTACGAGCTTCTCCAAGGATGCCCTTACATATAGCCAGAGTGTAATCTTTAATCCATTGGCTGGCATAGACATCGTCGATTAAAATATAGTCAGGCTTGTAGTTATATGTGCGTAACATCACTACTTCGCCTTCTGTAAAAGGACGTTGTAACATCCTAAATGTATGGCTGTGCGGAATCCATTGGAACTCAATATAGCTACCGAACATACGTCCCACCATTTCTTGATACTGTGCAAACATTTCATAGGTAGCTATACCGCCTAGCATGGTGCTGTTTAGAAGATATGTATTAGTATAGGCTAGATTAAAAGGTTCGAAGTTTGTACCTGTGCCGCCACCTGTCCTAGAACCTAATGTCCTACGAAATGCTGATCGCACTTCTATGATTTCATCGGGTAATTTGTAGTCATTGGTGTCTTTTTTCAATTCTAAAAACATATAACTTTCTTCAACAGCATTAGGGCTACGTTGGCGAAATTTTGATACTGTTCTGTCAAGGGCAGTTTCGTAATGTATGGGATCTAACTCTACGTCAATCATGCCGTCTCCTAACATGGCTCTGACGTAATCGTAGACTTTTTGTTTTTCTGATTGAGTATTAGATTGGGACATTTTGTTCTCCATTATTATTTAGCGCTAAATATACTACTATGCCCCGTTTATCACTTTACCGCCCAGAAAAAGGCAACGATTACAAGTTTCTAGATCGAGAAATCAGCGAAGTTTTCCAAGTGGGGGGAACGGATATTTACCTCCATAAATATATCGGAACCAATGACGGGACTACCTTCAAAGATATAACACAGATACAAGATCTAGTTTTTCTTGAAAATCGTGACCGCAAATACGATGACAGTATCTATAGATTACGTGCTGTTTATAATGTACAGGATTTAGATTTCAATCTAAGCCAATTTGGATTGTTTATCGACAATGACACGGTTTTCATGACTGTACATATCAATGATTTTATTCGCACGGTGGGCAGGAAACCAATCAGCGGTGATGTCATAGAAATCCCACATCTCAAAGATGAATTTGCATTAAGTTCCTTTGATGTTAGCTTGCCTAGATATTATGTGATTAGCGATGTAGGTAGAGCGGCCGAAGGATTTAGTCCAACATGGTATCCGCATCTTTATAGATTAAAACTTACTAAAATTGCAGACAGTCAACAGTTTGCAGATATTTTTACTAAACCCACAGATCAGGATGCTAATTTTGTTGGTGATTACGTAGAAGGTACGGAATATTTTACCGGCCAGATCGTCCGGTATCAAGGCACACTCTACGAAGTTAAACCTGGTTTCGTTGCTCCCGACGGCACTATGTTGAGTCCATCGGACGATAGTGCTTGGTCGATATATGGGGGCGATACGTTGAGAGATCTTCTTAGCACACAAAGCAGATCACTCCAGATTAATGATGCTGTGTTAGCAGAAGCAGAAAATAACGCTCCTAAAAGCGGGTACGAAACGCAGCATCTTTATACTCTAGCAGTAGATGAACGAGGAAATGCTGCTCTGCAGACGGTAGATGAAACTGATGTCAGTGTGGACGAAACTAGTCTGGATGTTAGTAGGATAGCGCAAAGGCCCAAAAGATCGGGATATGCTGGCTATCTATTAGGTGATGGTATCCCGCTTAACGGAGTAGACTTTGGTCACGGAATCACATTTCCTAATAATCCCTACGAAGGAGACTATTTCCTACGAACAGATTTCTTCCCTAATAGACTGTTTCGTTTTGATGGAAGCCGATGGGTACGTAGAGAAGATGCTGTTAGAACCACTATGACCAGCGATGATCCCACTAATCTAGATTCTGAAAATCGTCTCACGCAAAAAGGAACATTTATCAATAACAAGAAAAGAACCGGCGTTAATTTATTGGGGTCAAATACCGTGACATTGGCAACGTCTACGAATCAAATTCTAACTACTATAGACTACGTCAGTACCATGTATGCCACAGCATTGATAGTCAATATAGCACAAATTCCTGTCACGGTAACGAATTCCGCAGGCAAAGCCTTACTTACATTTAATGAATCCGTGGCTGCGGGCAAACAAATAGATTGGAAGTTATACGAATCGAGCATAGAAGAAAAACAGGCCTTGTCTAAGGCTGTCAAACCTAGGGCGGATCTATAATGCAATATTTTTATGATGGCCAAATACGTAGATATCTAGTTCAAATAATTAGATTATTAAGTAATTTTGTAGTTAAGTATGCCGATGGAACTTTGGTAAGAATTCCTGTAGTTTATGGTGATGCCGACAGACAAGTGGCTGCGATACTTAACCAAAACAGCGAAAACTCTGTGCAGGCTTCTCCTAAGATAGCTGTCTACATCACTGATATAGAATTAGATACCAGTAGATTAGCAGATGCTAGTTTTGTTGGAAAATTGCATATCAGAGAGCGTGCTGTAGATGAAAGCACAGGAGAATATCTCAATACCCAGGGAGAAAATTATACCGTCGAACGATTAATGCCTACTCCTTATAAACTAACTTTCAAAGTAGACATATGGAGCAGCAGTAACGAACAGAAATTACAGATATTAGAACAGATATTGGTATTGTTTAATCCCAGCCTAGAAATACAAACCACAGATAATTACATAGATTGGACGAGCCTCAGTGTAGTCGATCTTAACACCGTGACCTATAGCAGTAGATCTGTTCCTGTGGGGTCGGCCACAGAAATAGATATCGCTACATTAGCATTGTCCACACCTATCTACATCAGTCCCCCAGCTAAGGTCAAGAGATTAGGTGTGGTCACTAGCATAATAGCTAATATATTTGGAGGTGATGGTGATCCTTATGGAAACTATATCGACGGATTAGGTACAGATCCCGGCGCCGGCCTTAGAGAACCGTCTAATCCATTGTTCGGTCAATTCGTCACTATCGGAAATTATGACATAGAAGTATTAAATGGCACTGTACGATTGATCAGCAGTGAAGGTATAGATCTAGCATGGACCATGCTTATAGATCAAAATCCTGACATATATAAAGCCAGCTTGACTAGATTGTATCTCAGACAACCTAACGGATCTAATGTCGTAGGTTACATAGCACTAAATTCCCTAGATGAAACTATCATGGTGGCCAGCTGGGATGAAGACACTTATCCATCAAACACCATCATTGATAGCCGTGGTAGGATCGAAAGCATCGATCCTGACTATGACAATGATACAGGTCGAGGCACGTTTGATGGAATCATAGATCCGCACAGGACTGGTCCTGGATCGGGATTACCTGCTGTAACTGTCGCTGGAACTAGATATTTGATATTAGAAGATATAGGAGGAGGAGTCAGAGATTCCTTCATTGCAGAACGTCCCTTACAAAGAATTAACACTAATGTGTTGCATCGAAAAGTAGACGGTCATCGAGTTTTTGTAAACGGTGTTGAAGTAGGCAGCGGAAATTTAAGAATACCAAATAACGTCGATACTGGAAATTATTATATATTGTTGGATGATCCCGTACCTGCAGGAACAGAGATTACATACGAGATATATCAAAACGAAACTCCAGAGTTAGGCAGCGATTGGGGAGGCGCTGATGCTTGGAAAAACTCCGACGGAACAGATTTAATAGCAGCCGCTAATGATATCATAGAATGGTCAGACGACAAATGGTCGGTGATATTCAGCGCCAAAGAGCACACAGACATTCTGATATATCAAACTAATGTATTCCCAGGCCGACCGGATGTGCAGTATAAATGGAACGGGGTGGCTTGGGTCAAGAGTTTTGAAGGCATATATCGCAGAGGGGAGTGGCGACTTGAGCTCTAATGATCGCATAGTCTGTAGCGGTGCGCTGTTCTATGCTAAATCTACTAAAAGATTTTTATTATTACAAAAAGCCAACGGTAAACATCAAGGTACTTGGAGCCTAGTAGGAGGAACTAATCTAGGCGAAGAAACTCCTTGGCAGGGACTACAAAGAGAAATAGAAGAAGAAATTGGATTCGTACCTAAAATTTTAAAGGCTATGCCTTTGGAAACATTTGTCAGCAATGACAGTGTTTTCCATTTTCACACTTATCTTTGCGTAATAGACAACGAATTCATACCCGATCTCAGCGATGAACACATGGGCTACGCATGGACTACCGCAGAGAATGCACCTAAGCCCCTACATCAAGGCCTCCGCAACAGTTTCTCAAACAGAACTATAAGATCTAAATTACAAACAGTATTTGATGTGATCGATTTGATCTGATTAAGCGAATGTAGCATTTAATGTATACCATTGTGTAGCACTGAATCCAATAAATTCCAGCGTAGTTGAAGTTTCTAAACTAAAAAAAGCATTAGTTCCTAAACTGTTTATCTGGGCACCAGATGCCGGATATATTCTCAATGTGTTTGCACCGCTGTTTCGAATTATTATCTTTCTGCCAGCACTGGCTGTAGGCAGTATAACCCCAGTGCTGGCTGCTACTGTGGTGACGTTTGCTAGATCTGTGGTAATCGCTGTGGCTGTTCCTTGTGTAGAACCTGCAGCACTCACGGCATTATTAACGCTGACAGTTAAAGCTCCGCTGATTGCGCACGTTGTAGAGTTGATAGTGGTAGTACCACCATTGCTGCTACCGATGTTTACGTTAGTAGTTGAACTGGCTGCGCCCCCAGTACCTAGATTTACAGTTTTTG
>Ga0169931_10002827_pt1 | contig 28011 bp, 20 predicted proteins | sample Kivu_15m_20L_FD_129675 | JGI IMG/M metagenome (GOLD analysis project Ga0169931, IMG submission 129675) | Freshwater microbial communities from Lake Kivu, Western Province, Rwanda to study Microbial Dark Matter (Phase II) - Kivu_15m_20L... | ecosystem: Environmental > Aquatic > Freshwater > Lake...
CCACCCCCATCCCCTCCCCCAACCCCACCCCCAACCCCAACCCCAACCCCTTAAAATATAATAATAATTATCATTTATTTCATATTTAGAGCATCATTATTTTTTGTATTTAGCATTATATTCAGCGGAATGATAGCTAAACATTGCAATTTGACAAATTCTGAATGCAAATCTCCCCTGAAACTAACTTTAGCATAACCTAAAGTCTACGCAGTGGGCTCTATATACACTTCGGCTCGAAGTTCAAATAAATCTACACACCTGTCTTCGCGTTCAAATAGTCGCAATAAAATAATGGTACCTAATAGTCCTAAACTTCATCATTTTTTTAATACTTCCAAACAAAATAGCTCGCAAACATCGCTTAGTAGTGCAGCACAGGCCTCAGGAAGCAATCGGCGTATATATACTCAGCATCAAAGTCCAAAACCTTTGGAGTTACACAAAAATAGATTGAATCACGATTACTTTGATGAGGAAGTAGAGAAGAACATGAAACTTTATTTTTATAAAAAATAAGAAAAAAATCACAAAAATCGAGATTAAGCTTTGCAGGAAAACAGAGAAAAACATGTAGGCATAATGAAAAATGCTTAAAAAAGCAAAAGATCATCACACGCTTAAGCGAATTCCTTAAGACATATAAGAAGCTAGGGCAGACTGTAATCGCCAAAACAAAACAATAAATGGGCTCCAAAAGCTCTGACTAAGCAAGTAGAAAAGCTCATGAACATTAAAAAACGAGATCGTAGTTAAAAAAAAATCAATCTGCTCACTTCGGCTTACGGAAATAAGCAATTTGAATACACTTTTGGTTTTAATTCTTGAAACCTTTTGATGATAGTATGTGTCTATTATAGTTTTTTTATAGCATGCCTAAGCAAGTGATAGTCATCATGCAAGACCACTACCCTTTCGGAGAGTGCGAAGAATGCACAAACGAGCAAACCAGAGTCTTAGTCCGCAAAATCTATCAAGTTGGTATGTCTGAGCGAAAACATCTTTTGTAAAAAGTTGGCGTTTTGCGTCGCTTAAAAAACTAGCATATGATCAAGGTCTAATCAGTCTTAGAAGAGTAGTAGACTGTGCATCTTTTATTTGAATACATTCCGATTAAGCTGTAAACTTGGATATCTAACATCAACGATGAGTTTATTGAAAATTTCAGAGATCAACTCATAAAATTTTCATCTTTTCTAGCAAACAGCAGCATTAAGACATAATTTTAGCTCAAAAACATAGGTATGGATCAAAACTACGGAGCTAAATATTTTTTGCATCTTGATTTCGAGATAGATAGGAACACTCCTAAGGAAAAATTGAAGTCAAATTACATACGAGAAATCACCAATCTTTTTCGACCTTACATCATGAGCGCAAATATCAGCGATATTGCTTAACATTCACTCAGTAAGGACCATCAAGCTGAAATTTCTATGCTAAGCAATAACAAAGATGTGGCCATTTCTCCACCGACCAATAAGCAACAAAGCAAAAATAAGTATTTTTTTGTTGACTTAGGGTTAAAAAATAGCATACTTTAGAAAAATATTATCAGTAAGTTAATATGAGCGTTGACAGTGAAAATTAAAAAATTTTGCAAGAATTTATGGACGTATTAGATAACGATTAAGACGGTAAACCCGTGCACAGTTCGCCAGTTATACACAACAACAATTCTTTTAATAAAAACAGAACGATGTCGGTAGAGCCAGGTCAGGTAGTCGAATAGTATGCAAATAATCCTAACAATAGATATTCTGCACTTGCAACTACTATGGGAAACAAAAGCGATTATCATTAGCACAACAGCGAGGGAAAACTAGTGCTCAATAGGTCAGTAGGTGGCAGTCGTATTATTATGAACATCGCGCAGTACCAAGCTGAAGCCGCATAGCTTAGAATTAGGGTCAAGGTTGCAATCGAAAAAAGTGTTTTTGCTTTGAAAAAATATAAGGGAATCAAGGATGAGTGATAGTGCAAGTTTTAAGATGCAATTAAATTAATTGCAATCTTTTATTTATACATAAAATGGGATGATTATAAAGTTATAGGTTGCAAATAATTTTATTAATGGAGCGACTCAAAAAGAAAGAACTCTAGTAGCTCAGACAGTAGCACTAACTCAAGATTAAAAATCAGAGAAACGCGCTTTAAAACATATTAAAATCAGACGAGAGCTTAGCCATCACACTCAGCTACGCACAAAATCAACTTCAGTTCGGCAATCTTCAGGGCTTGGCATAGTATTCGCCAATCTACATAAGTCGCCTTGTATTCGACTAGCAACTACGGGAAATAAAAAAATTGTTTTAGGGACTTCCTGATCAGTAGTCGAAAATTTAACATTTCATGGTGATTATGCTCAAAGTTATGAAATTTCCTTTCGAAAAATGCCCTCTATACCTGGTAGGTCTCAAAGATATGTTTTACTAAATCGTCGAAGAAGGTCAAGAATCTTTTACTTTTGCTAAACTTTAGAAGTACATTTTAGGTGAGTTGGTGACAATCAAATAGTAAGCCCAAAATACATAATTTCAAGTGCAGATGCGTTAATACAAAAAACAAGATTACTTACTGCATGACAATGGAATCATTCGTATGCGTTACTCTAAGGATCTTAAAATGGTCATGAGTCTCGACAATAGAGCTCACAACATCAAAATCTACGACCAATAAATGAAAAATGTGAGTAAATTTAGTCCGAAAAAATAAAAACATGGCAACAAGTTTCCGTTTATTCTTGATTTTGATTATTCAGAAATCGGTGTTCGACTCGGTATGGTGCTATCTGACGAAACCATATGTACAGTGCATTTAGGAAATTTGCTTAGCAAATCTCAAGCTGAGTTCGATAGCAAGGAAATGAACGAGCTCGTCTTCACGATGCCTTGCAAAATGAAACTAATCTTTTTTATTCAGATGATCAATAAATGGTTCACGGTGCCTTAAGAAGGTACTGGAGCTTATCTATTCGATATGGAAAGAGTACGTACTCAGCCTGAAAAAGTGAAATCTAAGCCGAAATTGTAGCAAAGTGATCATCCTGTTCGGTTTGTTCTTTAAGTCGTTCAGCTTTCATGTGTATGTGTAGTGACTGGAAACTAGATTAACTTTTATAACTAAAGCTTCACAGCCCTGAAATACGGTCGATTCAGCCATCATTAGTAGATTTTACATCTAAGATATTGTTAATAAAAAAATCAATTTTACCTAAGTGGCCTCGAAAGATCGATTACCATGTTTACAATAGGACGGAATAACCAGCCCACAGGGATCAAAACTTTGTCTATTAACAGAAATATTACAGATTTTTAAGTTTTCCCTCATTTCGATACAATAGTAATAGCTGATTAGATGCATGATCTTAGATTGATGCACGAACCAACCAAGACAGTATACCAACAAACGAGTTATGCTCACGTTGTCAAGACTAAAAATTAGAAATTGACTTTGATAAAAATGTCAAAAACTGATTTCGCAGTGTTTCAGACGTATCTTTTAGTGATGAGTCAAGAAAAAATTGCAATATAGATGGATATTTAATACAATTTTCTACCATACTGCCATTTCGATAAGAAAAAAGAAGAATTTTACATGTCAGTTAATAACCAAATAGTAGCTTTTTCGTTGAGTAGTGGATAGATACGCAAGCACTACAGCAGCGATACTGCTTTGCTATAAAATCATCACTGTTTTTTCTTAGCTCCCAAGACTCCACTTTTCATTATCGATCACTATAAAGACCTCTACGAAGTGTACTTCAAGAATATATAACTATAAGGCGAAAACTTCAGTTATCGTAAAAAAGTCAACGTAGAAAACATTGTAAGTTGCTTCTATGATCCCTAAATGCACCACGTAATGGTCTTGAGCCATCAGTTTCTTAACATCATCCGCAATGATGGAGGCAACAATTTTACTACTATAAATTCTCTTATTCTTGAAGGTTTCGGCAACATAATTGTAGGAACTTTCTGCCAACATTCTAAAATCATAACTTTCATGACGAAATAACAAATCATTTATCAAATGCATAACTACTATCTAGGGGTCTAGAAAAGCTATCAGTTTGTTTTTCCAAGACCAGAAGTACAGGAAGAATAAGGTGTCATACAAGTTTTATAGTACGATCATAATTATGAGCTCTTTATTATCCTTAGCAACAAAAGTGAAGTTTATTTTTACAGTAAAGCTAATGGAGTTCAACTTTACTTTGATATTTTAGAAAATATGCCTTTTAAGCTCAAAAATCTCAAATTTGCGAAAATGACTTATCAACTTTTTGAGTAGAAAAAAGGTCATTTCGAACCATATATTTTACTGAAGGATGATACAGGCTTTATAGTCCAGTTTGCCTTGGGAAAAATCTTGTAAAAACATGGATTCGTTAAAAATATTGATTTTTAGATACCTAAGGCCATGTATAAGGACTCGCATACTGTCAAAAACTAGCTTATTCCTTTTTAATTAGTGCATCTAAGTAATTCTAAAGAACTTAAAATGAGCTACGAAGAAATGGGCCTTATGAAAGCGCATGAAAAAGCCATAGCGATTGCAATGGTGATCAAAGTATAGATTATGGTCTTACTCACTATATCGATTGACGGCTATATTCGTCTTTGGAATCAAAAATATTCATGTCTTTTTTCACTAAAAATCCCCACTTTACTCAAAATAACGTGGAATATGGGCTAAATTGAAACAATCAAAAACAAAAAATCTATCTAAGAACTTCTCTTGATTTTTAAAAGTCACTTTCATAAAAACGAAGAAAAACCGTCTCCTTTGAGGCTTTACAGGCACTCGAAAGAGCTCAAAAGTCATGCTTCCAGGTAATAATACAAAGTCAACTATCACTAACCTCTGAAAATAGAGATCTAGAACAAATAATTATAAGAAATCATAATGAAACCTGATTACTACACTCAGAAAAGCTTCAGAAGTCGAGGTCATCAGACTCAGCAACAATTCTATCATACTCAAAAAGTCTACCCGCATCCTTGGAGAGAAAACAAAGAATTCAAAAAGATTTACAATAAAGCTTTGTCCTTACCAAAGGCATAAGTAAAAATCCCTCACGAACTTTTAACTATGAGGACTTCTTTGGACATGACTGAAAGGGTTAAAATTTTACCAAATTATCAATAAGCTGAAAGAATTTTGCCTCAGCTGTCTATGTATGAGATGGAGAAAAAAAGTATATAGCAAAATCCTGAGCAAAGTATCGAAGAATAAGAATAAACTTTTTAGAGCTGTCTTTTTGTCAAAAGTGGTCGTAGAAAGAAAAAAATTAATGAATTTGACGAAATTGATAAAGAATTCAAGAAAAAATAAATGCTTTTAACTGCGAAAAAGTGGGTGCCGAAGAAACGCAAGGAGCACAAGAACAGTAGTACTTAAATAAAATACGATTTTTTGGGAGTTACAAGTGATCGAAAGGTCGACCCTATCAAAGCAATTTAAAAGCTTTTTGAAGCTCATAACAAATAATGTCAGTAAACAAAGAAGGGCAGAATGATCCGAGTGCCAAAAATCAACCTGAATCGTGATTTTTATTGAAAAATATATATAATATGACTTTTGCTTACATATACATGCTTTTCATACTATTTTTAATTCTGAGAAGATTAATTTTAATTTACTTTATTAGATATAATTATTGAGTAACATTTATCTGAGCTCATGTTGATGAAAACACATTCCTAGTCAGTTTTAGGATCTAATAAAGACCGAAACGATCTTTCAAGAAGACTTGAATTGCAAGGCGAATGCAGAATAAAGTAAACTTTGCTTTTGGAGCTTAGCTACCTTAAAACTGCGATTTTCTTTATCCCGGTCGTGCTTTCGATTATCGGACTTCTCATCATCAAACATTACAAATCGGCTAGAGTCAAACTTTTCTACTGGCAAGCCACACCTTAATCTGCGACTCATATATACGTACAGGGTCTCAACTAATTGTAATAAGAAATCGTGCCGATAGGGTTTCAGTAAGCTCGAGGTATATTTTTTTATAAAAAACTCAAATACGAGTGGCTGAACTACCTAAGTGTGCCTATGGGACTCAACTATGAAAAATAACTGGCGGAGCAATTGGACGAATTTTATTTGAAAAATGGGTTGGATAATGATGAGGTCTAGAGACGGCGGGCAGAATACGGCAAAAATGAGCATATTGTATAGGCTCCACTGTACTTCGAGTACCTCTATGAAGTGATGACTGAACCATTTTTCTTTCTTCAGTATTTGGCTGCTGTCATTTACATAATAGAGAAGCTTTCAGAGCTGGCTTTTGTGCTTCTAGGAGCATCGATCATCACAACATCAATCAACTATATACTTCTTTACTTATCTTACAGAAAAATTAAAGAAATCGCTGAAAGAGTTTCTGAGGTCTAAGTGATCAGGGAAGGCAAGCTAGAGCTCATTCCAAGCGATATGCTTGTCCCTGGAGATTTATTCATTCCTAAGTAGTAGCTTTGTTGTGATGTCATTTTGCTAAGGGGCGAAGTTTACGTTAATGAAGCAAATCTTACTGGAGAAAGCGTGCCAATAGGCAAGTTTCCTCTTCAATCGTTCTATCAATGGGACGGATAAGACAGTTCGAAATGGATGTATGAAGGGTCAAAAATTCTATCATCGAATAGTCCTTTAGCTATAGTAATACATGTCGGATATTCAACAAAAAGAGGAAGAATTCTAAGAAAAATTCTTAATAGATCAGTGACAACAAGTCATCTTTTCGTTTCTTGCTTGTGCTTTTTAACATTTACCTTCGTTATCGCTGTGATAGCTTACTTAGCGACTATGAAGATGAGACTTGATAATAACAATCTTGACGGAATCATTATCTTTTTGAATTCTCTGCTTTTGGTCACGCAATGTTTTCCTCCTGGTTGCCCCATTTACTTCAATTTGGTCTATTCTTGTTGCCTGATGAGACTTAAATGGAACAATATTCTTGGTACTTAACCTGAAAAAGCGGTCTAGTCAGCTCATCTGAAAGTTATGTGTTTCGACAAGACAGGAACCCTAACAAAGGACACAGTTGAAGTCCATCGTATCCTAAGATTCAGAAATAACCGATATTAAGATATTACATAAATCCCTGATAAAGCCTTAACGATGGACTACAAAATTTTAGGAAGCTGCCATACTGTACGTTAATATGATGGTAAGATGATGGGTGACGAAATTGATCTAAAAATGTTTTTACATTCTGGATATCAATTGATTAAAAAATCTAAAGAAAACAGCTGTTTTTAGGTTTAAACTTTGCATAACGTTGAAGATGCTCTGATAGGAAAACATAGACATATAAGCGTTTTGAAAGTTTTTCAATATTAATCTAAATTTCAGTCTATGTCCGTTCTAGTTCACGATTCTTCTGACAACAAATATTATGTTTTCGTAAAGGGTGCACCTGAAAAAATACACTACTACAGTATTGATCAATACAATTATTTTGATTAATTGCTTCAAAATGTTTCTTACGGAGGTTTTAGATGCATAGCCTATGGTTATAAGGAGGTCAAAGCTGATCTTGTACGCGAATATATGTAAGAAACTAGATAAAATTATCTGAAAAGAATCCATTTGCTGGGTTTTGCTGTTTTTTAAAACGAAATTAAGCCTGATGCAAAAGACACTATTGATATGCTTGGCTAAGCTGGCATATAGTCGAAAATCATCACAGGCGACAACATCTATATTGCGATATAGACCGGCATTCGTTGTGGAATCGTTTCTAGAGATCAAGAAATGATCGTATTAGAGGGAAATTCTCAAGGTATGGTCTCTAAAGAGCTCGTGAACTACTAAACAATTTTCAATGCAAAAATAATGGGATTTTAATCAGAAAAAGTTTCGATCATCAATGAAAATATTTCATATCAGTCACTCATAAATTCCAATCGACCGATAGTTATTGATAATAGCTTTTTGGAGATGACATCTTCATTGTAGCCTTTAAATAATGTCAAAATTTACTCAAGAATATCGCCATAGAATAAGGCATTTATAGTAAAAAAATTGCGAAAAAATATGGACCAAAAATTTAAGAACAAAAGCAGATATTAGAAGATTTTTATAAATTAGAGAGATAAAGTAGGCATGACTGGAGATGGAGCTAACGATCTGTTAGCGATAAAGTAAGCAGATATTGGTATTGGTATTAAAAGCTGTGATTCGAGCTACGCTGCAAGTTTTTCGATTGAATCTTTGCTTGACATCGGAAAAATTATTTGTGAAGCAAAATGTGGCTAAAGATAAATCATGTAAATTGTTCGATTTGTGCATATTTAAGCATTTGCGAGCGTTCCTTTGCTGATAATAATGTAAACTTAAGCTGCTTTTTTCAATTCTTTTCAGCTCATTTTCGGAAATATCACAAAATACATCATACTTAACCTTCTTTTAGCACTTTCAAGACCGAAATTGTAGCAAACTAAGTACAAACCTTGTTCAAATTTCATGAGCACATAGCACCAGTTTGTCTTCTGGGGCAATGTGATCATACTTACTCTCGGGCATCTAGGAATCACTATATATTTCAGAGGAAGACCTGAGTACTCTTGGAACACTTCTAGGGCTACTTTTGACTCAGGATGGGTCACCAATACTTCATTAGTTTCAGCGAATTATCTTCTTTACACCGTTCACCCTATAGTTCTGGCATTCAGCATCTATGTCAGCTAGCCTTTTAAATTGCCAATATACAAGAATTTTTTACTTTTTTTAGTATTAATTCTGAATACAGCATCCACTTTACTGATGTTTTTGTTATTCCCTCAACTTTCGTCTATTTTCACCTTTGTGACTATATAACCTTTCAGTTTGTTCATAATCGGAATGATATGCCTAAGCGTCGTCGTTGCGACTCTTATATACAACTTCATTATCAATAGTTTAGCCTTGCACTAGAAAAACAATTCGCTTTGTCCGAAGTAAAACAGCCCGTAGGTGTGGGGGAGAACTGCGATGACTTCGAATTAGTAGAACTGATTTAAATGATGTTTCATTTTGTGTATGCTACTATTGATTAGTAAAAGTATAATATATATGTGGGGGTAGTCTCTGGTTTAAATAAGTACTAAACTGTCAGAAATTATCCTACAGACTCGTCTCGAAGTCAAAAAAGCACTTCTTGATCACTTCAAACAAATACTCAAATCTCATAAAAACCATCCGAATAAGCATCTTTCAAATAATCACTTGCATTTCTTGAATACTCTTCTTCCGAAATAGCTGTATCAAGTCAAACAAAAAATCAAAAAAACATAAGCCGGACATTCATCTGCTCCTGTACAGCTTCAAATAGTGTTTTAACTGTGTGATCGAGCCTCAGGACAGAAATACTTGGCTTAATCTTGGTTGCTTTAAATAAAAGTGAAAGAACCAGTGAGTCAGGGAAGTCTCAAAGAAATCGTTAGTTTTTTCACATAAATCATTCTTTTGCTTAACAAATTGCCTTTGTTCAGCATTTACCACAAATAAAAAACTATGAAAGCTAAGTATATGCTTGACTATAAAATCATCTATAATTAAAAATTTAGTAAAACTTCTATTATTGATTTGAAAGGAAAGGACTTCATTCATAGACGCAATTAAGAAATCGATTTAAAGGTAATCGCATCTTATATGCCTTCTTTTTAGTGTCTTTGGAAGCCACAGCCTTTGATTTAGTAAGCGAATGACCGCAAGGACTCGATTGTTACATCAGATTATGGTGCGTAACGCAAGGTGTCTATATTTGAATTCTACGATCCGGACCTTTAGTTTACTTTTTTGAGCACTTAGTAGTAAAATTTCGGTAAAACGGAAATGATAAGTGAATAGATCATGCTGAATGTCGACTAGGGCTCAGGTTAGTTCGAGCTTATGTACATGAGTGAAGATGAAGACTTTCTGGCCGAAAACAAAGATTTTTTCAATGAATTTAGCAAACTGTAGCAAGACTATTTCTGATATCAATATGGGTAAAATACAATCATAATTATCATCATATTTATGTTATCTGTTTCAGATAGAATATTATTAATTAAGTCCTTTTGTAATATATCGAAAAATATATATAGAACTCATGGAACAAAGTAAAGAATTCAAGACATAAAATAGCTAATTCACAATACAAAAAGACGTATTTTTCATTAAAAATAGGACATAAAAACGGCTACTCCGAACCATCTGACCTAACTTACGAGACAATTCATATGTAAGTACAAACATCAATCTTACTTTGCCCAGTAGAATTTCAGAAGAGACGGAAATTAGCTTTTTCACGATATTTAAAACAATCTTTCGAGTAAAAACGTCACTATTAAGGATATTCTGTCGAATTAACTCAACATCATTTTTTTAGAAACATGAGCAAAACGATATCTCAGCTAGTAGATAGCATGTTTTCAATATTTACCTTCACGAATACTAAATGGGCTTAGTAGTATAAGAAAATTCTACCGGAAAAAGATACTCAGATATCACCTCCTTGTGAACTTCTTTGTCGAAGATGTCGAGATGATACCCGACATAAATAGATCAAATAGACCAAGCATCAGATATATAATTTGGTTCTGGAAGACCCACACTACTACTATCAATAAGTGCCGATAAATCCCGATTTATTTAAAGAAGAAAGCAGTCATAAAAAGTTACAGGCAAAACTGAACGATCTGGCAGCTGGAGCGTAGATGGAACAACGTTATATGAAAGAAATTTTATCGCAGATTGAACAAAGAGAAAAAGATATGAAGAATAGATAGCATTAAAATTAGAGGTATTAATAAAAAAAGTAAGAATATAAGTTACCAGTGATGCCAATGCTTTTCTCAGTCTACAAGCACACGAAAAACAATAATAATTCTAAAAAATATATTAAAAATCAGTCAAGTCAGACCGATCAGATTGTTCAGTACAGTAAAAATTTTATGCCAGTAGTTTAGGGACAAAACTTTACAAGCACATAAACAGTAAGTTTAGCTTTACAGTCGGAACTTAGATAGAAAATGTAAAAAATAAAAATGCTCGAGCAAAGGTTATCTTAAGAATAAACTATAAAATCGTAAATGAAAGCAAAAAATAATCAACTAATTAGTTAAAATGTATAACTAATGAAAGGAAACTCAAACATGTAGGCAATCATTAAAAAAAATAAACGAAAAAGTAGAGAAAATAGTAAAATTATTAAAACAAATGCCTAGAATACAATTTAGAGAAAGAATGAAACAGCTAAATAAAATAAGACTACTGTTTTAAAACAAAACGCAGAAGTGGGTCAAAAAAGTATAAAATAACAATAAAAAAATCGTCTTTAGAGAGGTTCTGTTAAAAAAAGAATCACTAAAATTAGTAAAACGCAAAATCCAACATCTTTTCTGAAATAGAATCTACAATATGCTCTAAAAGATGATGTTGGATGGGAAAATGAGATAAAATCACCTCTTTAAGCTGTTTTTCCGAGTTCTCTAGCTACAGCTATTCAAAGCATTAACGAGCAAGAGGAAGAAACGTATCGAAATTACACAAGTCAAGATGTGATTCTTCCTAATTTATCCAAAAAGTTACTTCATAAGTCTTCACTTAAACTAACAAAAGATGATCCTCTAAACGCTAGTCTCACTCAAATCTCTTCAGCGACTCCCTTGGCAGCTTCTATACCAACGCTGCCCTTAGTGATTGCTGAAAACTAAGGTACGGAGTTAGATTTCGTAAAATAAACATCAGACAGACAAAGAAGCAGACCTAGAAAGATTTTTCGAAACAACATGAGCAGAGATTCAGTATTAAGTAGTGCCCTTAGATCTCAAAATTAGAGTACTGAATAAAGATTTTCAAAAATTTACCAGCTATAAGGCAAGTAGCTATTGCTTAAGAAACTTTGGAATTAATAGATAAAAGACAAACAATAAATTAAGATAACTTTTGAAGAGTTTAAGGAACATTATGATCAATACATACTCGGTGTAGTTGGTGTTGCACAAAAAGTTGAGAAAAGATAATCGAAACAAATTTCGCCTTAAACAACTTCAATTGTTAGCAAAAAAAGTAGTGCGTATATTCGCAAAAATGTACGTCAATAAGCTAAAAATAATAAAAAAAACTAAGAAAACGGTAGTTTTGATATTCTAGACTAGAAAGAAAAATAGAAAACAATCAAAAAGTAATAACTAAAGTCAGCAGTAAACGACTTGCTTGTATCTGTACCTGTTTTATGTAGATAATAGCCCAAAAAAGTAGTTTTGCTCAAATAGTAAATGCACTTAGTGACATAAATATCAGCCTATCTGATGTAGCTTAAGATAAAGAACAACAACGCATACATTCTGGTAAAAAATATGATCGTTTCCTAAAGCGAAAACATCTATGGAGAACCCATAAGGGAACTTAGGAAAAACATTGGTCTTATTATTAACAATCATCGTGGCTGCTAGAAATCAGGAACTGCTTATTGCTCGCATTTGCAACAATTTGTCGATAAAATTGTAGCTTTGATGTTGCCAATCTGTTGATTTCAATAGTAATTTTTAAAGATTCATATATTCAATCTAGATCGATCAAATTTTTTTGTTTATCATCTACTGATAAAGAATACCGAAATCTTTGTTAGCGTTACCATGCTCAACTACTTTACGGAAAAGCTATCTCGAGTCTTTTGCTAGATTTACATTAATGCCTAATCTTTAAGCAGATTCAATAGCTAATGACAAATCTTTAACGGTAAGAGCAGTTCTGTAGCCTCCTTAGTAGTTATTTGAAGCAGGAGACCCTTCAGTGACTCCAGGAACGGGTGTATTGGTGTCTACACTCCAACATCGACCAGTCGAAACCTTCATGATGTTAGCGAGAACAGCCACATCTACCCCGAGTTATTTTCCAAGGTTCAAGGCTTGACATACAGCTGCCATCTAGATTCCTAGTGCCATATTGTTACATATTTTTGCCATCTGTCCAGCTCCTGATCTTCCGCAGTTGAAAAATCTTATTCCCATGCACGAAAGTAAAGGTTTTAAACTTTCAAATTGTTTGGTATCTTTGGCTCCGATCATGAAGGTCAGAGTGCCTGCTTTAGCTCCCATGAAGCCACCTGAAGTCGGAGCATCAACATAGGTCATTTTGTATTTCTTAGCTGATTAAGTGAGTTCCAAAGCGACATCTGGAGATATCGTACTACTATCGACGATGACTGATCCCTAAGGAGCATGTCTAAAGAGACCTCCTTCAGATTCGCATACATGTTTTGAGTCTTTGGGAGTAGGAACGATCATGAAGAACATTTTGGCCTCCTTTGCAACATCTTTGATCTAACTGTAGAAATGGATTCCATGTTGTTTTGCAGTCTCTTACTTTGAAGGATCGATGTCATAGGCAAAAACTTAGTGACCTTTTTTGATAAGGTTGTCGGCCATAGGCATACCCATATTCCCTAGTCCGATAAAACCTATTCTAGAAAAAGGAAAAGCTGCTTTTCTTACAAGATTCATTTCAAATTAGATCGATTATTAAAAAATCAACAGATACTAGAATTTTTAATAATTATACAGTCTTAGATTATCCTACCAACTTTTTACTGAAAAAATTTGTAAATTTTAGATATAAGACTCAAATAAACTAAAATATTCATCACTAGTCGAGAAATTTGTAATTTCTAGCCTCTTTTACTTAGCTTCTCTTTCTTTTTGAAAAAATTCTCTTTTCTTTTGCCCATACAGGCTCTTTGTAAGGTCCTATTATACGATTTTCTTGTTTCTGACTGCAATCAAAAATAATTTTCTGTAATCTCTCGTAGCAATCTTACAAATTTTTAGTTTGTGATTTATGAATCTGACTGCGAACTATTAACTAGTTTTCCTTATTGATATAATTCTGGTATCTAGCTTTAAGATTTCCCATGATTGTTTCATCTATGATTGAACAAGCACCAAGATTCAATCTAATTTATGCTTTAGAATTAGTAGTATTAACGCTTTGTCCTCCTGGGCCTGAAGAACGCATAAAATTGGTCTGATATTACCATTTTTGTAGTTAAATTTATTTAGGGGATGACCATTTGCTCGATGATGCAAAGTTATTGAACAGTATTCTCATATTTTTCATTATTGCCAACAGTATTATTATTATAAATGCAGTCAGAAGGATTCGAATAGTTTTCAAGGTCAGATATGCGAAACGTTGATGATTTTCAAAACAGAATTCTTATACGCAAAACGAAAGGAAGTTAGATTGATCAGATTACTAATTATAACAAAAGAGAAAGTCGCATAATAAAAAAAGATGATGCTAATTATGACTTCGATGAAAAGGCTTGGGGCGCATAAAAAAAACAATAAATTGATTTTTTTGAGGAAGAGGGCAAAAATTTAGTTGGATAAGGAGATTCTAATAAAAACTTAGATAAAAAATTTTTGGTTCAAGGGCTTCTTTTAAACTTAGTACTATTTGGAATCAAATTTTATTCATATTCTCCGTGGTGGATTGCTACAAATATCTCAATGCTAATAGCTAATTGTTTCATCATTTTGAAACAAAAATAAACATCAAAAGAGAAAAGCTACAAATATCAAATAATCTATCATTATTTGATAAGATTTTCTATTCTGCTCGGTCTTTCATTCATTGTCTACAATATAACGTAAATTTTCTTTATAAAACTAATACAAAAAACAATATCAATACTAGCTATACTTTTTTCTATTATCCTTATTTATGTTTAAACAAAAATATTCAATCAAAATATAAAAATATTATGGATGCAAAGATAGCTTCTTAAAAAAGACCCAGCTTCGATTAAAGACGACTTGAATTTTAACGATAATTAGACATTGAATTGATAGTTTATAGAAATATTATAGAATATTTTCATCTATCTTGACTCATCGAGTGAACGTAGTCTTCCATGAAGTTTTTAAGTGCTATCGGACACTTTTTGTTCGACTTAGCCAAGTCTAGTTACACGCAGTAACACATCAGAATAGTATTGGCTGCTTTTTCGTAAAATTCCATGAAAGCCCAAGCCACAGGTAAGGCTGTAAGTGCAAAAAGAATAGTCATGAAGACAGGAGACTTAATTTGTTATTTGTAAGGCGAAATATTAGTAATGAAAATGTATCCGATGAAGCAACAAAAGGTAATGATCAAATTAGTACCCATTATGATGAAAAGTTTAGTAGTTCCATGAGAGATAAAAAACTGAGATGCGCTTCGAATCATCAAATAAAAAGAATCTTTGGCACTCGTGCAAAAATTTTTACCTGTAATGGCTATCATTATGTAAGCATTTTAAGTAATGAATCGGATTATTCTTTAGAAACAAGCAATAAGACAAGCTACGCATCTAAGAGCGAATCCCACGACTTTTCCTTAACTCATTCCTAAAGTTTTTTATTTTAATTGATTCTAAATTAAAATTTTTTTTACGGTTAAAAACTCAAGTATGATTCTTATGAATAGAATTATAGCGATTAGAAGAGATCCAAATGCTATAGATCCTAGGTGGTAGAAAATACGACAAAAGGATCGAATGACTGGAGCTGTGGGTTCACCTTGCTAGAAATACCATATGGCGGCTGTAGAGCTGACCCAGAAACATTCACAGCCAGAAAGAAAATTTATGAACCTTGATATGATTTTAAGTACCACAATAGACCAAAAAGATAGAAAATAATAAGATATTGATTGTGTTAGTTCCACACTACCATTCCGAAAGGAGTTCCTTAGAACTGCTCGACAGTTCCTGTATTAGATGAAAAAAGAAAAAGAATAACTGTGACCCAGAACGCTAAAAAAATAAGTTGAAGAATCGTGATATAAAGTGGAATGAAAAACGCTGAGCAGCATTGACGAACAAAATCTGCGGCTGCTTTGAGAATTCCTATAGCTAAATAACAAAAAAAATACATATTCGGATTTGTTTGCACATGCAACAAACTATAAGACCCGAGACGACAAAAAGAAACAGACAAAGTCCTCCGACGACTTTCAGATAAGTAGGATCCTTTAAAGTGTCAGGTAAGCTGTCATAATTGACTATAGTTTTTACGAACCGAACATCTGCGACTATAAGTATGGCCCCCATTCCTAGTGCTAAAAGTAAGATTTATAGTGCGATTATCATGGTCCATACCATGCACCCTGCACAGAAACGTATCAAAAAAGAGTATAGAACACTGATAACAAGAGCAACACAGAGCATCCAGCAAAGAAGTTGCCATCCGACTGCTAAATCCGAAAAATATGTCTGTAGTACTCCGATAGATAGAATATCTGTGATTAGTTTTCCTGCTATTTATTTTGCTTGATCAGGGGAACAATATGTAGCTAACTATTTAGAAGCGTATATTGAATTTAATTGGCTACAACTGCTGATTTTTGACCCCTAGCCTATCTTGCATTCCAATACTGATCCGTCAGGTGCATCTTTCGTTGGACAATTTTTGACACACACAAAATAAGGTTCTGTGCCAAAAGAAGCTATATAGATGAACGGATATTATTCATAGCCTTTTGAAAATTTGCATTGTTTTCCTGTCTTATCGAAAGGATATATCAGATATTAAGGGTTACCTGAGCTGAATGCCACAACAGCGACGTATATAAGACCAACCATAAATGCCAGAAAAATGATGCAGCAAAGAAGATCTGTGCATGATCTTTGATTCTAAGGACCATCTCCATACCGTTCGTCTAACTGTTCACCGTGGTATTCATGGTCTTGTTCTTTGTATCTGAACTCAGAGTCAGATACTAAAGGTTTTTTCATTTTGATGTTAAATTACGAGCTATTATCATAATCATCGAATCTAATGAAAATCAAAAGTTTTTGTCTGAAGAAGTCGGTGGTCAAAAGTTTACTTCAATATATTTTTTGTTGTCATCGCTAACTTTATGAATTTTTCTTATCTCGGAGCGAATTATCTCCATCCGTCGAAAACTTTTCTCATGAAACTGAAGTAGTAGTGCTATTCTGCTATTTATTTGACTGCGTTCTAACGTTGTAGATTCTGTTGACCTTACAAAAGAAGCTTGAAAGTTCTTTTTTTAAGGTTTTTTAGATAAAATTTATAGGCTTTTTGGTTCAATTTTTTTGTTTCTTTTTCAACTGCAGTTTTAAAAGCGAAAAATATTTTTGATAGATAGTACATGTCTACTTGACTACATATTCTTCTATCAAAAAGTAACATCTTAAATGTTTTTAAAACTTTGCTTTTTAATTATTTTTCTTTTTAGATCAAATGATCTTGGATCTTTTAAGTAGAGCCTTGTGTCTATGTTTTCCATGTAAAAAAACAGTTTGTCAGGAATTCTTACTGTTTTTGATATACAAAATTTTCGATTTTCGTGTTTTGAAGTCTTACTATATAATTATATTATTTGTTAATCATTAGCCTTTAGAAAGCCTCACTCTTTCTGAGATGTCTAATTATATTTAAAGTTTTGAATTGCTTACAAAATTCTATAAAATCTTTAAAATTTTATTTTACTAACAAATTTTAAACAATATTCTGAAGCTTTTAAAAAACATGAGAATCTCCAACTGAATCTATGACAAGTTAATTAGACAACTTTTTACTGATAGCTTAGTGAATTGCAGATTAATTCATAGAATACTTGAACGAAGATTCATTACTGATCGCTAAACTTTGCCCACTTGCATTATTTTTAAGCTATTTTTCCCATTTTTGTTATTATTTTAGCGATTATTTTATTTATTTTTTCTATTATGATTGCTATGTCTACTACTTGACTTGTCTTGGGGGACTATGAGCTATAACATTATCTTGTTTATTGAAGTAATCTTTGAACTGACTTGTAAAAAATATTGCTTCAGAATTGTTGTTTGATTAGTTATTCGCACTTTTGTTGACTAAATTGCTTGGCATTTTTATTTATTAATCTGCTATTATCTATTAACTTTCTTTTTGAATAGAATGTTCTTCTCTAAGGGCCTACAGATCGGTTTTTTTAATGGAATTTTCTTCTCTAAGTGCCTATAGATCAGAAATATTTTGACTTTTTTCGACTTTTTATTAAAATTTTAAGGGATCTTCATCTTTGATAGGTGTTGGCAAATCAAGTGAGCTGTTTCTTTGCTCAGACTTTTATTAATAAAATTCTTTAGCAAGAGTTATTTCATCTTGATTTCTAACTGAAAGATCCTTGACTGAAGGGCTATCTATCATACTTTGCGGTCTAAAAGGATTATTTTATGTTTTTGATGGACTTGAAAAAAATGGTGCGTCTCCGGCTGTTCTAAGCATAGGCTTTTGATTTATTTTAAATGAATTCATAGTTTTCAGAAAATTGTTGTAGGAGTCTTAGACATTTTTTCGACGTTATGCAGAGGGAACTCTGTCGTTTTTGCTTCCTAGTTGCTACATTATGAGCATTCTTTTGTTGCGAGATTTCTCAAACATTTCAATTATAACTTCTTAAATCGTCTTAACAATATTACATTTTTTGAACCGAATTAAAAATGATGTAAAAATCGTAAAAAAATAATGATTTAGCAATTTTAGATGAACAATAAAACTCAATCATTTGATATAGAGGTATACTTGTTTTGAGTTTCTTCTGATAAAATTAAGCTGAGTCTCATATGCGACTATTTTGAAGTTTTACGCTAAAGAAACAGTGGAAATATTTTCTGCTTTAGCTGTTAGACAAAGCATAAGCATCATTTTTTTGTGATGTGTATACGCTGCGACGAAATTCTTCGATTCGTTAAAAATACTCAGCCAGAAACAATAAGAAATTGAGTTCAAAAATTAATGATAGGCCTAATTATCTTCTACTATTCTGGTACGACTATTTTTTCTCTTTTAACCATTATTTATAATCGCAGACTTGAAGTCAGAAAGTAGCTTTTAATTATAAATATCATTTTAGACATAGATTATCATCAATCGATTTCGATAAATTTGATAGTAAATTTAATAATTGATTCTATTAACTAAAATTTTTGCAATTTTAAATTATGCTGTTAATTATAAATAATTATGTTTAAATCGATGATATACATCTATCACAGTCACATTTCTGGTAAATGATAAATCGGCGAAATTCCAAAATGCACTTCAAACATATGCTTGAGGAAGGCTTTTTTCTTCATTTTGTTGAATAATTTGCAAGGACAGTTGTATAAATCTTCAGGATCATCCTAAAAGTCCACATCAAAAAAATAGTAGCTAAGGTTTTGTATTGGTTCTCCTATCTTGACGAAACGAAGAATAAGATGTGAGCTATTGGCAGAATTGAATTAATTGTGGGATTAAGTCAGATGATCGATAATTTTTTGATTTCCCCGTATTATTTGTTTACAAAAACCGCAAAAAAAGTTTGTTGAAATTATTTTTCGCATACCTAATCTGATTGCTTTTATACCTTATGTTACTTGATAAGTATGATCTGTATTTCTGATAAACGATTGAGGTCGAACATTTGCTGCTTGCTATTATATCTTCATAATTGACTCCACGATCTTTTTTTCTTATAACATGATATGATGCGAACTCAAAGTGTGAGAGGCTTACTTACAATCCTTGATACAGTGCACCACATACTATTGTGGACTTTTTAAATCTTGCTGGCATTTTCCACAGAAAAACGTATAGGTTTAATAGTTTATGTTGTTCACTAGCCTAAAGCCTCTCCAAGTGATCGACGGAGCTTGAAAAAATGTCTTCGAATGCTTTTCTTTTTTGTTTTTTTCAAGCTACTCTTGTATCTATCTTCTTGATTTAGGATTGCGCAGCTAGATTTTCTCATCTGCTTTCTTCTCCAATTTAACTTTTTTCCACTTTGGATCTGGAATCACACGAAAATAAGGGTATTACACAATCTAATGAGTGCTATTTTGTAAGTATAAGATGTTCTTATGACAATTAAGATAATGGCTTTGATATAATTTCTTTATTTTAGTCTTGAAACCACAGCCACATGTAGCATTGAATTAATGCTCTTAGTTGTATCTCTTCATTTCTTACTATCTTTATATCTTCTTTTCTTCCTAGCTAAAATCTGTCGTGTCCTTTTTTCCTTTAAACTAACGTACATAAAATCGTTTTTATTTGCTCAGATAGTGTGAACTATTTTTTATTCTGTTTGCATTGTGTACAGACTTACTATGGTTTCTAAAACTTTCGAGGATGTTACTAGAGTATCCACATCCACAGCAGTACCTCTCACTCTATCCCTATTCCTTCATTTGAATGCATACGGCCTTTTTTCCCTCCATAAAAGTAAAGATTATGATTGCTGCTGATATCAGTCATATTAATATATACAGTCAAAAAGTACGCAAATTTTTCAAATTCTGATATAAAAACAGTATCATCAGTTTGGAAAAATAGCCGTTGCTGAGTCGAGAAGACTGACCTCGATAGCCCTTGCTAACAGAGTAGCATAGTAAACAAGTTCGAAAATCGGATAAATAGTTAGGTATTAGGTTAGACATTAATGAAGGTAAGCGCCAACAAATCTTATCAAATTTATAACCGACGGTATTGTTCTGTACTAAATGATTTCGGACTATCTACTTAGTGCATATGTTGTTATAGTTATCGATGAAGTTTATTAAAGAAAAATCAATACTGACATTTTGATAGGGCTACTTTCTCGTTTGATCCTACAAAGCTATAAACTTTCACTATAAGGCAAAGTTTATCCTCTTCTTTTATTGATAATGAGTGCTACTATGCCAATCCAATACTTTTAGAACACAGTTTTATTTAAATTCAAGGTGCCAATAATAAATCTAGAAGTAAACTCAAGAAAATTACAAAACATATGCTGTTAAAAAATGTATGGATATTTATTGAAAGCTGCCACCTGGTGATGTTTTGTTTTTTTTGACAGGAAAAGAGGAAATTCATGAAGTTGCGTAATTTTGTTAAGCGCTCTAGGTAGGTAGCAGATTTATCAAGAAGAAAGATAATTGTAAATGCAAATGAAAAAATAAGCAGATCAGCCTGCTGAGTATGGCCCCCATTCCTAGTGCTAAAAGTAAGATTTAGAGTGCGATTCCATTATCATGGTCCATACCTGCATCCTGCACAGAAAAGTTTCAAACAGAGTAAAGTATACTAATAACAAGAGCAACACAGAGCATCCAGCAAAGAAGTTGCCATCCGTCTTAACAATATTATTTTTTTCATATCGACTCAAAAAAATGTAAAAAATAATGATTTAGCAATTTTAGATGAACAATAAAACTCAATCATTTGATATAGAGGTATACTTGTTTTGAGTTTCTTCTGATAAAATTAAGCTGAGTCTCATACGCTACTATTTTGGGATTTTACGCTAAAGAAACAGTCTTTAAATTAGGAAAACCTTATACAATTTGCTTAGCTCCTTGCTCGGATATCTTATTTTTGTCTATTTATTTTAAAAATACTCATGAGAAGGTTGGCGACTCCATTCCAGTTACCTCTTATAAGAAAAGCTATTCCAATATCATTTATATCATTATCATCTAAATAGATACAAAAAATACTTATTTCGAGGTTATTTACGTTATTCCATTTTCCTTTAGCCAAATGTTTGAGTCCTTACGACCCGATCATATTTCGATTTACGTTTAATCTTTATACTTGTTGCCAAGATCCTCTTGAAAGCATTTTCATGCCATAGGCTCCAAGCATGTTATTACCGAGATACAAAAAAGATAGATTTTCCCATGATCTTTCTGATAAAATTCTCATTCCTCGCCCAGTTAGATCATTATTTGCTATTTTTTAGTATTTTTACTTAAAAAAAGAGCTACGAAATTTTTTTGACTTCTTGCGATTGCATTCATAAAATCATCTCCCACTTTACAGTTATCTAAAATATCAATCAAAGTACATAAGTTAAGATTTCCAGTTTTAGGGTTGAAGTGTTTGAGGGCGACTTTATCGAACTCTTCCTGACGATTTACCTACATTATAATATAAGCGAGACGGGATAATCAGTGTGATTGGAAGGCAGCTTATTTTTAAATCATAATAATATTTCATCATCACTTATGCAGAAAATCAACATCACTATTTTGCGCGAAGAATTCTAGCGAATAAACAACTCTCCAATAAAAACATAAATAAAGCTCGCACTGCTTAGAACCATTATGGAGCAACTTAGACACGCGCTACAGAATAAAGATCGAAATAGCAGCTGTTTAATCGCCAAGGAAGAATTGGCTGACACTGCGGCTTTCTCGCATCTGAGCTTGGTTTCAAACTCCAACGATGTGCTTGGAAGTCTATGTGAGGGTCCTTTCGAGAACACGTAGGTTCTCTAGAAAAAGATCATTAAGAAGCAAAAGGAAAAAATGGAGTTGAATGAATAGATCGAGACGTTATAATAGGATTTTTTTCAACGGCAAAGAGTACTACTCAGTCGAAGAGAACTATGTGATTCGCTTGATAGTCGCATAGCAGAAGAAACATTCAGGATAAATCGATAGGTTTCTTTCGGGTACAAGGCAGACAAAGTGGAAGAAGGAGGTTTTTCGGACCGTCTCCGTCATTTTTTCTCTTTTTGATGGTGATAAGACTATTTTAATATCCACATTTTAACAGTCATCATATACTTTTGCAAAAAGTAATGATCAGGAGAACCTATTAAAACCTGACTCAAAGTGTGATAAGCTCTATATGATTCTTATAATATAAAAAAAATCTTTATTAAAAAAATTTATGGAGAAACTTTCTTATCTTAGATACAATGCCTTTTTGACAGGAAAAGGCAATCTGATATGGGCCGGTGCTATGCAACTTGCATGGAATTCGCTGAGACAAAACTTTGCTAAGAATAATCCTTTACAATTTAGTACAGGGAACGGAGTTGCTCTTCAGATAATATAAAACTTTAACAAAGGATCCTTCAGTTAAAAATAAATCAACTAAAAAGACATATATGTTAAAAGTGGGTACGGCCAGCAGACTTTAGATTTGATCAATCAGTAGGTCGTAAAAAAGTTTCCGGAAAAATCACTACCAAAAATTGAGGCTAAGCTTAATCCTTGCGATATTATTTCATATGCATATCTCTTGAAAAAGTTGGCCTTTGATGTTAAGTTTTAAAGGAGAAACAAAACTTTTAAATTCCGAGGGCAAAAAGTAGATTCTTTTTATGCTAAAAATAAATAACAAAAGTAACAAATTCGTGTGCATTCTTACTAAAATCGTTAGAATTTTATGGTATAAATTAAAGATAAAAAAGGTTAGGAATCTCTTTTTTTGATAAAAACTCAAAAAGAGATAACAGTTGACGAAGCTATTGAGAGAACTTTGGCACCTAAAAATCCTTATGGCTAACTTTTAGGTTCCGGCGACTCTTTTTAAATGCCAGTTATAGCCCTTAATCAGTCAAGAAACTATAAATAAATGATTGGACTTCCCTTTACGAATGCTGAGCTTCATTAGTACATGATAGCTGTAATGTTCGAAAGTGTAAAACTGAATGTTGACTAAACTGGGGCTCGTGTTGAAAATCAGGCTGTTATAATGGCATTAAGATGTGCTATGCCTATGCCTAAAAATCCAAAAGAAATCATTTTAGACAATTCTTTTTGGGTAGTAATGAAGGAATCTGGAAAACATCCTTACTTGTGTGCATATATTCAATAGCCTTTAGACGAATGACATGATAAATACAAATATTTTCATAATTTTTGCTAAGATTTGTTAATTTTTTTTCTATTTTTGAAAGAAGATATGTTATAGTTTATACTTTAATTCTTTGTCAATGCACGAGCAGGAAGTCAACTGGATGCCTATGTAGTCAAATCCTGAGGTAATCAACAACTTTATCGAAAAAATGGGAATGAGTCACCAACAGTTCACTTTTCAAGAAATGCTAGCTACTGAAGAATGGGCTTTAGAGATGATAGCCAAACCTGTTATCGGAATACTTTTCTTGTATGAATAGACGCCTGTTCAACTGGACTACAAAGAGATCCAAGCTGCTAGTCTTGATCCTCAAAATGTGCCGAATAATGTTTTTTACATGAAGCAGAAGGCTAAAAATGCATGTGGAACCATCGCTCTTTTTCATATAGTCTTAAATGCTGTCGAAAAATACCCTGATCTAGTGACTCCTGGCTCTTTTCTTGACAATTTTAGACAAAGTGCTGCCAATGCTAGTCCTTCAGAAAGAGCAGATTTGTTCAAAAACAACAACTAAATTTTAAATTAGCACAAAAATTCAGTGGCCTAAGGTCAGTCGAGCGTACAAATGAACTGTGATTCGCATTTTATAGCTTTTGTGCACAAAAATGGAGCCATATATGAGCTTGATGGATTCAAAAAATGTGCAGTAAATCATGGTGAATGCTCTGAAGATGAATTTTTGCCAAAAGGAGCCGAAATCATTCAACAGTTCATGGCTAGAGATCCTGAAAATTTGACTTTTTCGATGATAGTCTTAGCCGCCCATCCACAGTGATTAAATCAGATATCGAATTAATTCAGATATTTTTATGATTATAACAATAGATAATATACTAACTGCCACATATGAGTCTTCGCAGAAACTACGACTACCCAGCTCCAGTCTTCGCCTCTTTACCTTCTGAAGCGCCCAAGTAAGAATACGAAGTCTTACTTGAATTCGACCTGAAGCGATAAAAGTAAAAAAATATGATTCTGGAAGAACGACTAAAAAACAAATAGCTGTTTATACAACAAATGAGACAATTTCAAGAAGAACTTACGGCTGCTTATGAACAGTGCAAGAATGAGCTGATAGTAGCTCAGGAAAAGGTTGATTACTTACAGAATGTGGAGTATAGATAGTATACGGAACAGATCGCCGATCTAAAGCATATGCTTATGCTCAAAAATCAAGAAAATCAGTTGCTTACACAATCGAATTTTAAAAATAATACGGGGCTTAACGCAACTATTGAAAGTAGAAAAAAATCAAAATCAAAAAGTGGTTCTCGATTCAGCACTAAGCGCGAAAGTATGCAGCCTTAAATTTCATATGAAAATAAGGAAAATTATGCAAAAACTTTCGATTTTATAGCTCATTTTCTTCGAATGTCTTAACACTACTTGAATGGTCTTGCTTAATAACCTAAGCTGTCAAAAAAATTAAAAAGAGGATGGCGTTGGATAAAATAGGTCGTCAAAGAGAGATAAGACTTATCAGTCAAACATCAATAGCTGTAAAATTTTAGACAAGCTTTATGTGAATCTCTCGAAACTGACTCAAGTGTTACCCTGACAGAGCTCTTCGACGTTTTCAAGCAAAGATTGTAAAAATAATAATGATCATGTAAATTTCTATAATAGATCAAGATTTTATCAATTTGAGATGATATTTTGTCCTGCAAAAGAAAGAGAAGGGTTGGGACCTACACTTGTTCGAACTGGCTGAGGCATCAATCGTCTAGTCATTTACTCATATTTTAAGATTCGATTGAATTATTAGTTGTATTTACTTTTTAGATCGTATTGTTATTTGTAGTGCGAAGTCTTGTCTTTCATAGAATCTAGATTGTAGTTTGACCTCTATCTTGACTCATTTTTTATTTAATTTATGTTATATTTTTGTTTCTATCTCGAAGGAGCTCGACTTGAGACTTATCTTTCAGATGCGACTCTTCCAGTTTATATAGTAGAATACCGATTTTGAGGCTTTTAGCTTTTTGTTTCAAGTAAATTACGAGTTTTATTTTGAGTATTGCTGTTCAAATATACATTACTACTTCCGTTATGTCTAATATAACGTACGTATTCATCTGTGAGTTCTAGCTTAAGTTTAGGTTGCACATATTCAGGGTTTTTTTAATAATTTAAAGTCATATTTTGATAAGGTTCCTTCTGAATAGATTTGCTTTGATAGTTCATATACCTCTCGTTGGCAACTTCTTTTCTGCGATCTTCTTATGTTTTTGGTCCTAAATCGATAGATTGATTGTATCTCTAAGCGATCGTTTATCTGGCTTTATGCTTGTTTTTGATCGATTGATTAATACGCGTATTGCTAGATGCTCCTTATATATCGATAGTGCCCAAATTTCGCATATAAGTCTTATCTAGAGCGATTCTATTTTAAAAAGGATATTTTTCTGGACTTGTAAGTATGTTTGCATTGCTGATTTATGATTTATTAAATCTTTAGTGATAGTGTTTCCGACCAATATTTGGTGTAAAATCGACTCCAGAAGGCATTTAGGAAGGATATTTTTGAGCAACACGATTTTGAAGAGCTGTTTCTGGCAGAAAATGTTGTTTGAAGTAAGGATTTGCTCTGAAAAAAGTTGTTTCGTTATAGTTCATTAGAGATTAATTTTATTGATTTGCTTAAAAATATTTGCAAAGTGTATAATAAATTGTATCTTTCTACAAAAAAATTATATAAAACTTTGAAAAAAAAATCAATATTTGCATCTTTTTTCATGAAAATTAACTGAAATGTTTATTTCGTAAAATTGTATTAGTTAAAATGATTTTGGCAAATATTTTTATTGATGTAACTGAACCATCCTTCCTATTACAGAGCTAACCCCTATGCAAATCAGGCCTATCTTCCTGACAGCGCTTTTAAGAACAGAAAGATGCCCACAACTAGATCTTAGATGCCTCAAGGTCAGTAACACTTTGATCCTACTAATAAAAAACATTTCCAAAGGCTAGGCTACTACTCGACTATTGCCTAAGAACAGCTTATAAATAGCAAAATTGAATAAAATTAAAAAAGTCCATCTCGCAACATTGACTACTTTAGAAGTCTAAATTCTCAAGATATATAAGGGACGGCCACAAACACTTTGATAAGCAAAGCAGTAAAAAACAAGATGAAGGCCCAAGAAGTGCTTATTAGAAGGCAAAAATAAAAATAACATGAAAATTTGTTGCAAAATCAACTGATTTAAAGAAGATAAGACGATCGTAGACGACAGTAGGCTCTTTTCAAAATAAAAGGCGGAAATCAGCCAAATTATCACGATCTTGCAAAGAAACTAAGAACATAGTAAAGTTAAAAGGCACAATCTTTGTAAAAATAGCAGAGTTATCAACCAGTCGTTCATTCACCTCCTCAGCAATATGCGAATAATCAGAATCAGCGTCAAGATAAGTATCAGCAATATCAGCAAGAACTTGGTAATACATAAGCTTAGATTAATAGGCTAGAATAGGAGTTGAAAGGACTCAGAGATTCTAGATAAAGAGCTAGAAGTCTTTATTAATAGTAAAAGAAAAAAGTTGAAGAAGATTTAAGAAGAGAACAGTATTAACTTCAGCAAAAAAATTATGAAAAACAACAATATGAGCAAAACCAAAGAGTTCAAATAGGCCAAGACGAAAGAAATTCAAATATTTTAAGTCGCTAAGATGGTCGTTATCGTCAGTATGCCCCACAAAATCTTCAACAACAATATTAACCATCAAAATACTAGCAAAGACCGCCTTCAAAGCATCCGATTCAATACAATAATGTAAATTATCAGCAAAATTATGCTTAAGCAGCACCTCGACCTGTTTCTATACAACAATCTAACCAATAAAGAAAATATAGTTACGTACAAAGAATAAACGAAAGTTCCTTACCTCAAGTCAGCGATCAAGAGGCTTTGAAAGTTGATTTAAGTCTGATCAACATAAGATAACAAAAAAATCAACATCGTCGCTTTAACCCAACTTTTTTGTCATATGCAAGTCAACCCATAGGAATGGCTGGTCGAAATATTGTCGGATTTTGATCTTTTGCATTTATCAATACTATTTAAATACATATGCTATAAATTTCACATTTGTAAGATAGTAATTAAATGTCTCAGACTACGTAGGATAAAGACAAAAAGATAGCAGATTTGAGAGCTTTACTTACTCAGGCTAAAACAAAGATAGAATAGTACAAATCGCAGCTACTCCATCGGGTACTTTTATTTCTAGTAAGGAAAAAGAAAGTGAGTAGATGCGCAAGCAATATGAAAAAAGTACATGTTGCTGATTCAGAGATTAAAAATCTTGAAAGCGACTCATAAAACATAATAAAACAATATTAATAGAGATTACTGAGATATCA
>Ga0169931_10002829_pt1 | contig 28010 bp, 27 predicted proteins | sample Kivu_15m_20L_FD_129675 | JGI IMG/M metagenome (GOLD analysis project Ga0169931, IMG submission 129675) | Freshwater microbial communities from Lake Kivu, Western Province, Rwanda to study Microbial Dark Matter (Phase II) - Kivu_15m_20L... | ecosystem: Environmental > Aquatic > Freshwater > Lake...
GAGACAAAGTTAGTCGTGTTTCCATGTCAGAGGAAAGAGGGGTTATTTTTAGCTTCTCTTTCTCTGATAAAACATCTTAACATTTAGCTCCCTATAAGTTGCATTTGTTACTTGAATTTAAGTGTTTAAAGTGTTTACAAATATAATTTAAATTAATCAACCGCTACACATTTCGCAGCCATCTGGATCGTCTAACGAACAAGCGATGGCGGCCATGTTTTCTTCCTCCGTTTTTTGGATGCTTTCTTGAACAGCGGCTTTGTCCACTGTGAACTTGATGGCATCCGTTGCTGCTTTTGTGCGCAGGTAATACATGCCTGTTTTCAAGCCTTTTTCCCAACCATAGAAGTGCATCGAAGTCAATTTACCGAAGTTGGCATTCTCCATAAAAATATTCAACGACTGCGATTGACAAATAAATGCGCCACGGTCAGCAGCTTGTTCGATAATTACCTTTTGCGAAATCTCCCAAGCTGTTTTGTACAAGTCTTTCAACTCTTGTGGGATTTCGTTGATGTTTTGGATAGAACCATTGGACACCATCAATTTCTGACGCATATCCATGTTCCACAAACCAGCTTTCACCAAGTCCTTCAACAAATGCTTGTTCACGATGATGTATTCACCTGACAATACGCGACGGGTATAAACATTAGACGTATATGGCTCAAAGCACTCGTTATTACCCAAAATCTGAGCAGTAGAAGCCGTAGGCATTGGTGCCAACAACAATGAGTTTCTAACACCGTGTGTTTTCACTTCTTCACGAAGCACGTCCCATTCCCATCGGTTGGATGGCTGAACGCCCCACATGTCGAATTGGAAAATGCCTTGTGACACTGGTGAACCTTCCCACGTTTGATAAGGTCCTTCTACAATTGCCAAATCCTTAGATGCGGTCATGGCAGCGTAATAAATCGTTTCAAAGATATCCTTGTTCAACTGAGCTGCCTCTGGAGAATCGAATGGATAACGCATTAAAATATAAGCATCTGCCAAACCTTGAACACCCAAACCAATTGGTCGGTGGCGCATGTTAGAATTGCGCGCCTCTTCAACTGGATAATAATTGTTGTCGATGATTCTGTTCAAGTTGATCGTTGCTTGATACGTTACCTCAAACAATTTATTGTGGTTGAACACGCCATCTTCCACATATTTTGGAAGGGCCAACGAAGCCAAATTACAAACAGCAATTTCATCTGGCGCTGTGTATTCAATAATTTCCGTACACAAGTTAGATGACTTGATTGTACCCAAATTCTTTTGATTCGATTTCATGTTGGCTGCGTCCTTATACAACATATAAGGCGTACCTGTTTCAATTTGCGATTCCAAAACTTTGAACCACAAATCTTGCGCTTTTATCGTTTTTCTTCCCTTTCCTTCGGCTTCATATTTGGTATAAAGTGCTTCAAAAGCTGGACCATAAGCATCAGAAAGACCTGGGCATTCGTTTGGACACATCAAGGTCCAATCGCCATTTTCTTTAACACGCTGCATAAATAAATCTGGCGTCCACAAAGCGTAGAACAAATCTCTTGCGCGCTGCTCTTCTTTACCGTGGTTTTTCTTCAAGTCCATGAAATCCATGATGTCTGCATGCCAAGGCTCCACATAAATTGCGAATGAACCTTTGCGTTTTCCACCACCTTGATCGACATAACGGGCTGTGTCGTTAAAAACACGCAACATCGGCACAATACCGTTTGACGTTCCGTTAGTGCCTTTGATATAAGAGCCTGTAGCGCGGATGTCGTGGATAGACAAACCAATCCCGCCAGCAGCTTGAGAAATCTTAGCGCACGACTTCAATGTTTCGTAGATACCATCAATGCTGTCTTCTTTCATGGTCAACAAGAAACAAGACGACATTTGAGGCTTGGGCGTACCTGAATTGAACAATGTTGGTGTGGCATGGGTAAACCAACCTTCAGACAACAAATCATAGGTTTTCAAAACCGCATCGATATCCTCTTTGTGAATACCCAAAGAAACGCGCATCAACATGTGTTGCGGACGCTCGGCAACCAAGCCATTGATTCTCAATAAATAAGAGCGCTCCAACGTTTTGAAACCAAAATAATCGTATTTGAAGTCGCGGTCGTAAATAACACTTGAATCTAATTGGGCTTTGTGTTTTTGAACAACTTCATACACATCGTCGGCAATCAACGAAGCTTTTTTGTTGGTTTTCGGGTCGATGTAATTGTATAAATCATCAACCACCTCTGAGAACACCTTTTTTGTGTTTTTATGCATGTTAGACACGGCAATGCGCGAAGCCAACAAAGCATAATCAGGGTGGTCTAGGGTTTTCGACGCGGCTACCTCAGCGGCCAAATTGTCAAGGTCTGTGGTTTTCACACCATCATACAAACCTTCGATTACCTTCATGGCAATCATTTCAGGCGACACCAAAGGGTCTAGCCCATAACACATCTTCACGATGCGCGCTGTGATTTTGTCGAATTTCACAGCTTCTTTTCTTCCATCTCGTTTTACAACATACATAAGCCCAATAAATATTAAAGTTTCAAAATTTTCGGTTATAGTAGGGTCGGTCTTAGTATCTCAGTTAAAAATCGTCATCCAAAGAGAATGAGTGGTTGTCTTTAGTTCCCGACATCACTCCCGCTTTTTGGTACTCAGCAACGCGTTTTTCAAAGAAGTTTGTTTTCCCTTGAATCGAAATCATGTCCATGAAATCGAATGGGTTGGTTACGTTAAATTGCTTCGGACAATTCAACTCAGCCAAAAGTCTATCTGCCACAAATTCAATGTATTGCGACATCAATTCGCTGTTCATTCCAATCAATCTCACGGGCAACGCATCAAGTATAAATTCCTTCTCGATTTCAACAGCATCCAGAATGATATCGATTACCGTTTGCTGTGGAAGTTTATTCACCACGTGGTTGTTATACAACAAACAAGCAAAATCGCAATGTAGACCTTCATCTCTGGAAATCAACTCATTACTGAATGAAAGTCCGGGCATCAAACCGCGTTTTTTCAACCAGAAAATAGAGCAAAACGAACCTGAGAAAAAGATGCCTTCTACAGCAGCAAATGCAATTAAGCGCTCTGCAAACGAACCTTGATCAATCCAACGCAAAGCCCAATCTGCTTTTTTACGCACACATTCGATGCTATCAATGGCGTTGAACAAGTAGTTTTTTTCGGCAGTATCTCTGATGTAGGTATCAATCAACAAAGAATACGTTTCTGAGTGGATATTTTCAATGGCCACTTGAAACCCGTAGAAAAACTTGGCTTCTGTATATTGCACTTCTGCCAAAAAGTTCTCAGCCAAATTCTCATTCACGATACCATCAGACGCCGCAAAAAACGCCAAAACGTGCTTGATGAAGTGTTTTTCATCATCGTTGAGCTTGTTTTCCCAGTCGATCAAATCTGGAGAAAGGTCAATTTCTTCAGCGGTCCAAAAACTGGCCTCCGCTTTTTTGTAAAAAGACCAAATATCATCGTGCTGAATGGGAAACAACACGAAGCGGTCTTTATTTTCTGCTAAAATCGGTTCTACTTGCGTATTCATCATATCTATTTTGTCGAACACCAAGGTTCGAGGGTTAATTCGGTAATTTGTCAGGAATCGGAAACAAATCGGGAGATGGTTTCCAAAATCGTGAGCACAAAAATCATAAAAAAAGAACGCTAGTCGACAAAAAGAAATTCACATTTGGTTTGGGTGCATGTTGATAGCTTTCGAACATCAAGCCAACCAAAGCCTTAAGGGATTATTAACATTAAAATTAAATTATCCACACCCGCTTTATGTGTTGTTTGTAAATAAAATCACGGTTTTGCTTGGATAACACAACGCGCTAAAATTCAAACAGATAAATAAAAAGTGGTGCGATTTAACAATCCCGTAATCTTGAAATTGAAAAATTGTCAAGGTTCTATTACCCTCTCTTGGGACTCTAAAAGTAAGTCATAAAAAGAGGCGGGATTTTGGAATTGTTTCTATGTTTTAAACAAACTGCTGTTCACACAAAAATGCGTTTTTTCTTGCTTAAAAGTTAGTGCTTGTTTTTGTTGCTTGCTTGGGTATTTAGTTTTCTATATATCTTCGAAAATTGAAAACAATAGACCTGAGGATTGATGAAAATTCTGACGCCGATCACAAAATTATACGAATCGATAACGCACTTTGTGTTCCCCTATACGTGTGTGGCATGTGACGATTCTTTGCCCGATGGACACACATTGATTTGTACCTTTTGCGAAGGCGATTTTAGCTACACTTATTTTGAACATTTCGAGGAAGAAACGAGTTTAGACCAATTGTTTTTTGGGCGCGTGCCTCTTGAATGTACCTACGCCCTGCTTTTCTTTGAAAAAGGCAGCAATACTCAAAGTCTCATCCATGCCATTAAATACAAAAACAACAAGCTTTTGGCACATGAAATGGGAAAGCGCATCGGCGAAAAACTGCTCCTTAAAAAAATTGATTCAATGCCAGATGTGCTGATTTCTGTGCCGCTTCACCCCAAAAAGGAATTCATGCGCGGCTACAACCAAGGTTCGCTGCTGGCGCTGGGCATTGCTGAAAGCACCCAAATTCCCTTCAGTGGAAAAGTTTTAAATCGGCGCGTTTTCACCGAAACGCAAACCAAAAAAGGCAAATACGAACGTTGGAGCAATGTTGAAACTGTTTTTGAAGTAATAAACCCAGAAAAATGGAAAGGAAAACATCTCTGCCTTGTTGATGACGTGATTACAACAGGATCAACTTTAGAAGCGTGCATTCGGGTAATTCAGGAAGCTGTTCCGGATGTAAAAGTGAGTGTTGTTTCTTTGGCGGTGGCGAAGTGATGAGAAAGGCTTATAGTTCCTGGCTGCTAGCTTTTGGTCATTTGTCAGTGTTGGTTGGGATTTTATTGGTGTCAATTGAGTCCTATTTGTGTTTAAATTCGCCAAAAGCTAAAAGCCAGAAGCCATTAAAAATCATCCAAAACTTCCCTACCTTCGCAGCAAATAAATTGTATGAGATTCACCATCGTTGGACAAGGGGTTGCAGGCACACTTTTGGCATTTGAATTGGAGCGTCGGGGTGTGGATTTTCGTATCATCGACGCGGGAAAAAACCGCAGTTCGGCTGTTGCAGCGGGCATTATGAATCCCGTGGTGTTTCGTCGGTTGACAAAATCTTGGATGGTAGATGATTGCTGGGATTTGGCCATCAATACCTACAAAGAACTTGAAGAAAAACTTGGGGCTTCCTTTTTTCACACAAAATCTATGAGACGATTATATGCCAGTGAACAAGAAGCAGGTTTTTGGGATGAAAAAACAAAAGACCCAGACTTTTCCAAGTACATTTCCAAATTTTCTGAAGATGACGTGTCGCCCAATTATGCCAACAACACCCACGGAAATGGTTTGGTGAAACAAGTAAATCACATCGATGTGGTGCCGTTTCTATCTGCATCCCGTAAATATTTTGAATATTTAGGAAAAATTGAATCAGCCTTTGTGGATTATAAAAAATTGATTCAAGATGTAAATGACGGAGAAGCCACTGGAGTGATCTTTTGTCAAGGTTATCAGAACTTTGAGAATCCGTTTTTCAAGAATCTACCTGTTCAAACCGCAAAAGGACAAATATTAACCGTTGAAATGCAAGGGCTTAATGAAAATGAATTGCTGAACCGTAAGTGCTTTGTGCTCCCTGTTGGTAACAATATTTTTCGGGTTGGAGCCACTTACGAATGGAAAAATATTTCGGTAGAAATAAGCGAAGAAGCCCGACTCGAAATAAGCGAAAAACTACAAAGTCTGATACATATTCCATTTAGCGTGGTGAATCAAGATGCTGGAATTCGTCCAACAAGTCCCGACCGACGACCCATACTAGGTGCGCATCCCGAGCACAAGGGAATGTTCATCTTAAATGGACTTGGAGCAAAAGGCTATCTCTTGGCGCCTTGGTGTGTTAAACAGCTGTGTGGCCATATTTTTGAAGGAGAAACCTTGCTTGCAGAAGTAGATTTAAAACGCTTCAACGTGCTTTAGCCGTTTCTGTGCTTGTTTATGCTACATTTGTGAATTCAATTCATCAATAGATATGACACAACAAATCAAAATAGGAATTACACTTGGAGACATCAACGGCATTGGTCCAGAAGTGGTTATCAAAGCCCTACAAGACAATAGAATTCTCACAAACGCAACAGTGATTATTTACGGTTCGACCAAAGTTTTGGCAGCACACAACAAAACCATCGAGGGCGAATTTGCTTACCAATCCATCAAGGAAAACGAAAAACCCGATCCGAAAAAAATTAATGTTATCAATTGTTGGAACGAAGAGGTGCCTGTTGAATTTGGTCAGAAAACACTTCACGGTGGTCAATGTGCATTCAAGGCCTTAGAAGAAGCCACCAAGGATTTGGCTGCTGGAAAAATAGATGTTTTGGTTACAGCTCCTATATCCAAAGAGAACATCCAAAACGCTGGCTTTCAGTTTCCTGGTCACACCGAATACTTAGCAGCCATGGCCAATGAAAAAGAAGCCTTGATGATGATGGTAGCGGATAATTTACGTGTTGCCTTGGTTTCTGCGCATTTGAGTTTGAAAGACGCTGTAGCTCAACTGACCAAAGAGAAAATCGTAAACAAAGTGCTGGCTGTTGATGCTTCTTTAAAAAGAGATTTCAAAATCGTTCGCCCGAAAATTGCGGTTTTAGGCTTAAATCCTCATGCTGGAGAAAAAGGCACTTTGGGCAAAGAAGAAATTGAAATCATCAACCCAGCCATCAACGAATTGCAATCGAAAGGCGTTTTGGCTTATGGTCCCTACCCTTCTGATGGCTTTTTTGGTTCAGCAGCAATCACTCAATTCGAAGCCGTTGTTGCCATGTACCACGACCAAGGTCTCGGTCCATTCAAAGCTCTGGCGTTTGACACAGGTGTAAATTTCACTGCAGGTTTACCTATTGTGCGCACCTCCCCCGACCATGGCACGGCATTCGATATTGCTGGACAAAACAAAGCCAGTGAACAATCTATGCGCAACGCCATTTATTTGGCTATGGATGTTTTTGTGAATCGACAGTTTTACAAAGAAATCAACGCAAATCCTTTGAAAACGCAAAACATAAAAGGCCCTAAAAATCATATAGAATAAAAGTGCTTGGTGTTTTTTCAACAAAATCTTGTTATTGTTAATAATTGTAGTACTTTTGCACTCCAATTTTTTCAATAGTGGAAAAGCGTTTGCGAGAATATACACTGGTGTTCAGTAGCTTAAAAGATGGTGACCACCAATTTTCTTTCAATTTGGACAAATCGTTCTTTGATTGTTTTGAACATAGTTTAATTGAGTCGGGAGACATTCAGATCGACATGGAGTTGAAAAAAAGCGAAACCATGCTCGTGACGAACTATACTATTCAAGGCACTGTTGACGCTCAATGTTATCGTTGTAATGACCCGCTTGAAATAGATGTTGAAGGTGATTTTCGCTTGGTTTTCAAATTTGGAAACGAAGAGTTAAATAACGAGGAGTTGATTGTGTTGCCGCATGAGGCTTATAAATTGGCATTGGCAGACTACTTCTATGAATTTGTGCATATGTTGTTACCCAACCGCATTGTTCACGAAGAAGGAGATTGCAATGAAGAAATGATTGAAATCATGAAGCAATACTTGATCGATTAAATGTTCAAAACCAGATAAGAACCAAATTAAATAGTAGAACTTTTTTAAATATACAGTAAAATGGCACATCCTAAACGAAGAACTTCGACCCAGCGCAGAGACAAGAGAAGAACTCACTACAAGTTGACTGCAGCAAACTTGGCTACTTGTCCAACTACAGGTCAAGCACATTTGTACCACCGTGCATTCTGGCACGAAGATAAACTCTACTACAAAGGAAGAGTAATCGCAGAGAAAGAAGTAGCAGTTGCGGAGTAATTCGCACAAAAAATAATTCCTCATGAAGATAGGAATTGACATCATGGGCGGCGATTTCGCTCCAGAGGCCACGGTTTCTGGGGCTTTTTTAGCTTTAGATAAAATGGCTAACGAAGATTCCTTGGTTTTTATCGGAGATGAAGCGCTTTGTTATGCTGAAATTAAACGGCTTGGTCGCACCACCGAAAGAATCGAAATTGTTCATGCACCGGATTTAATCACCATGAGTGACCACCCAACGCGTGCCATTCCGCAAAAACCCAATAGCAGCATCGCCGTTGGATTTGATTTGCTTGCAAAGGGCAAAATCAATGGTTTCGCCTCAGCTGGAAACACAGGCGCTATGCTTGTGGGTGCCATGTATAAAATTCACGCCGTTCCTGGTGTCATTCGCCCTTGTATCACCTCAGTTTTACCCAAACTCAAAGGGGGCGAATCCATACTGTTGGATGTGGGCTCCAATGCCGATTGTAAACCAGATGTGTTGTACCAATTCGCTGTTTTGGGATCGCTCTATATGAAACATGTGTATGGCATTGAAAACCCGCGTGTGGGCCTATTGAACATTGGTGAGGAACCTGAAAAAGGAAATTTATTGACCATTCACACTCACAAGCTTTTGGCGGATTCTGATGAAATAAATTTTGTTGGAAATGTTGAGGGTAGAGACTTGTTTTTTGACGAAGCCGATGTTATTGTTTGTGATGGTTTCACAGGAAATGTGGTACTCAAAGCAGCCGAGGGGTTTTATAAAATGACCAAAATGAGAAAAATTGAAGATGCCTATTTCGATCGCTTCAATTATGAAAACTATGGGGGCACACCCATTCTCGGTGTAAATGGTGTGGTTATGATTGGGCATGGTATTTCCAATGATATTGCCATTCATAACATGATTTTACATACTTTAGGCGTCGCAAAATCGAATTTACCTGAGAAAATTAAAACCGCTTTTGAATGATGCAAAAAATTACCGCTGCTATCACTGCTGTTCAAGGCTATTTGCCAGATGAAATAGTGACCAATGAGGATTTGTCTAAAATTGTGGACACCTCAGATGAATGGATTACTTCGCGAACGGGAATCAAAGAAAGACGCATTATGCGCAACGGTGCCTCATCAGATATGGGTGCAGCAGCAGTACAAAAATTGCTTGAAAAAAAAGGCATTGATCCGCTTGAAATTGACTTGTTGATATGTGGAACCGTAACGCCAGACTTGGTTTTCCCAAGCACAGCTAATATAATTTCTGACAAAGTAGGCTTAAAAAACGCTTGGAGCTTTGATGTGAACGCAGCTTGCTCAGGTTTTTTATACTCTTTGGCTACCGCTTCTCAATTCATTGAAACAGGGAAATACAAAAAAGTAATCGTAGTAGGTGTTGATAAAATGAGCTCTATTATTGATTATCAAGATCGCACAACTTGTGTGATTTTTGGCGATGGCGGAGGCGCTGTTTTACTAGAGCCCAACCACGAAGGTCTAGGTGTAATTGACTCTATCTTGCATAGTGATGGGTCTGGCCGACAATTTTTATATCAACCCGCTGGTGGTAGCGCAATGCCCGCATCGCACGAAACCATTGACCAACGTTTACATTTTGTGAAACAGGAGGGCAAGCAGGTTTTCAAATTCGCCGTAACCAACATGGCTGAAGTGTCTGCGCAAATCATGGAAAACAACAACCTAACTTCTGACGATGTAGATTGGTTGGTGCCCCATCAGGCCAATTTAAGAATCATTGATGCAACGGCTTCTCGCATGGGACTTTCTCCAGACAAAGTGATGATTAATATTGAAAAATACGGCAACACAACCTCTGGCACTTTGCCTTTGTGCTTGGCCGACTGGGAACCACAATTGAAAAAAGGAGACAACATTATCCTTTCTGCTTTTGGTGGTGGATTTACATGGGGAGCCGTTTATTTGAAATGGGCTTACAACTCCTAAAATGAGATTTTTACTTACTTTAGCTAACTTTTAAATCCGACAATATGAAACTAACTGAAATTCAGGAACTAATAAAATTTGTGTCTCGCTCAGGTGTTACAGAAGTTGAAATTGAACAAAAAGATTTCAAAATCAAAATTACAGCGGAAACAAAAAAGCCACGTAAAGAAGAAACGGTTTATGTTCAAGCGGCGCCTGTTGCTGCACCCGTTCAAGCAGCACCTGTTGCGGCACCTGCACCAACAGCAGCACCTACTCCAGCGGCACCTGTTGCAGCTGAAGAATCAAGCAATTTGATTACAATCAAGTCGCCTATGATTGGAACATTCTACCGCTCTCCAGGTCCAGACAAAGATTTGTTTGTTAATGTTGGCGACAGCGTACAAAAAGGTTCCGTGCTTTGCATCATCGAAGCCATGAAATTGTTCAACGAAATTGAATCTGAGGTTTCAGGTAAAATTGTGAAAGTATTGGTTGACGATGCTTCTCCAGTTGAATACGATCAGCCTTTGTTTTTGGTTGACCCATCATAATCGATAGCAAGCCAAGCTGCCTGGAGACATTTCCATTCCATTTGGGCAACTTGCATTCATGTCTAATAATCTAATTGAAAAAACATGTTTAAAAAAATATTGATTGCCAATCGGGGAGAGATTGCGCTTCGCGTGATAAGAACCTGTAAGGAAATGGGCATTAAAACGGTAGCGGTTTATTCAACGGCCGACCGAGACAGTTTACCAGTACGCTTTGCAGATGAAGCGGTATGTATTGGTCCTGCGGTAAGTTCTAAATCATATTTGAACATACCCAATATTATCGCAGCAGCAGAAATCACCAATGCAGACGCCATACATCCAGGATATGGTTTCTTGTCTGAAAATGAAAAATTCGCGAAAGTTTGTCAAGACCACGGCATCAAGTTTATTGGCGCCTTGCCTGAACAAATTGCTGGCATGGGTGACAAGGCTACAGCAAAAGCTACAATGCTTGCTGCTGGTGTGCCATGTATTCCAGGGTCAAAAGGACTGCTAAAAGATATGGACGATGCCAAGAAAAACGCAAAAGCCATTGTTTATCCCGTTATCATGAAAGCTACCGCTGGTGGTGGTGGTAAAGGTATGCGCATCGTTTGGAACGAAGAAGATCTTCAAGCCGCTTGGGATTCTGCTCGTCAGGAAGCTGGAGCAGCATTTGGCAACGATGGTATTTATATGGAAAAATACATCGAAGAGCCACGTCACATTGAAATTCAAATTGCTGGTGACCAATATGGCAATGCTTGTCACCTTTCAGAACGCGATTGCTCTATTCAGCGCCGTCACCAGAAATTGGTTGAAGAAACCCCAAGTCCATTCATGACAGACGAACTGCGCGAGAGAATGGGTGAAGCGGCCATCAAAGCTGCAAAAGCCGTGAACTACGAAGGTGTAGGTACTGTTGAGTTTTTGGTGGATAAAAATCGCGACTTCTATTTCATGGAAATGAACACAAGAATTCAGGTTGAACACACCATCACAGAGGAAGTAATTGACTACGATTTGATTAAAGAACAAATCAAAATTGCTTTTGGAGAGAAAATTTCCGGAAAGAACTACTACCCTACCATGCATGCCATTCAATGTAGAATCAATGCTGAAGACCCATACAACGACTTCCGTCCATCGCCAGGAAAAATTACTTCCTACCATTCTCCAGGTGGTAATGGTGTAAGAATTGACACTCACGTGTATGCTGGCTATACCATTCCGTCGAACTATGATTCTATGATTGCCAAATTAATCACTGTGGCGCAAACACGTGAAGAAGCCATTTTGAAAATGAAACGCGCCTTGGAAGAATATGTGATTGAAGGTGTTAAAACTACAATCCCTTTCCACCTCAAATTGATGGATAATCCCGATTTCAGAGCGGGCAATTTTACCACCAAGTTTATGGAAACGTTTGAATTTTAAAAATTCTTTTTAACCTACCTCATTGCGATGGTGGGTTTTTTTTGCTAATTTCGCTAAATATAAACATCGCATTTGCTCCGTTTACAAACCATCGCTCTGTTAATCGTTTTATTGGCTCCCTTTGCTTATAAAACATATTTGGTAGCTGATTTTGTGCTGCTACAAGATTATTATGCCACAGAACTTTGTGTAAATAAAGACGATGTTTCGAAAAACTGTAATGGGCTTTGCCAGCTGAATCAAGCTTTATCATCAACACAGCAAGAACAAGAGAGCGCTCCTATTAATTTGCAAGAAATCCAACTGCCGCTTTTTTTGGTGCCTTCCTTTTTTCAACTGAAAAACGTTACTCTCCTAGAAAAAGTAAAACATTGCTACGCTTATTCTTTTGCTTACAATCCCAGTTATTTCAATCCACCTTCAAAGCCACCGCAGCACTTCTGTTAGTTCTCTACAACCAAATCTACTTCCTTTTCGTACATCTAATAAAAACTAACATGAAGACAAAATTTTTGGGTGCTTTAGCACTTATGGCGTTTGCCACAATTACCTTAAACAGTTGTAAAAAACCACATCCCGCAGAACCCCATCCAACTGAGGGAATAGTTGAAATAGAATTCGACCACAAATGGGGTCCATCAAACGCCCCTTTCGCGTTGAACTCTGCCTTGACGCATCCGGCAAGTGGGGAAACAATCACATTTACAACGCTGAAATATTACATCAGCAATGTGAAATTAAAAAAAGAAGACGGCACGTGGTGGTCTCAGCCTGAAAGTTACCACCTCATTGTTGTGGGAGATAATACCGCCCCTTCTATTAACTTGGAAAAAGTGCCTGTTGGTAAATACACCGCTATTGAATATACAATTGGGGTAGATTCTACCAGAAATGTATCAGGAGCACAAACGGGAGCACTGGCGCCATCCAATGGTATGTTTTGGAGTTGGTTAACAGGTTATATCTTCATCAAAGCTGAAGGAAGTTCTCCGGAATCTGGTGCAAGCAGTGGCCAATTCTCGTATCACATTGGTGGTTTCAAAAATGAAAACAACACCAATGCAATCCGAGTGAACACCCAAGATTTCCCAAGTGTAATGAACGTTGACGGTCATGAAGGACACAATTCTAAAATTCATTTTTATGTAAATGCCGCACGTTTTTGGCATGGCGGTTTATCATTACAAGATATGCATACCGTTCATATGCCCGGTGCTAATGCGCAAACCATTGCCACCAATTTTCAAGGGGCTTTTGTAATTGATCATATCCACTAAATTTTACTTTTCAAAATGGCAAGAGCTTGTTTCACTAGAGGCAAGCTCTTTTTTTGTGATTTTTCGTAAAAAATGAAATCGCTACATTTGTGCTTCCTTTAAAATGGCAACATTGTTGCAAAGACTTTAAAAACAACCGTTATGAATAAACTAATTGTTAGCTTTTTCGCTTTGTTAGCACTTCATTTTTCCTTTGCGCAACGTCAAACAAATACTGAAATTGTTCCGCTCCGAGTGTCCAATATTTCTTTTCAAGATATACTGAACAACGAAAGCAATGCCTTGAATTATCACAAAACAGTAAACCAAGCATTCAAAGACATTCTAGACGGCTCAGCACTTGACGGAATAACTGCATTAAAACCTGCGCTTTACAGTTCCATAACCACGATGCCCATTGACTGGTTTGTGGCCGGTTATGCCTATGCCCTACTCAACGAAAAACAAGGCGTTGATATGATGTTGAATGAGGCTTTATCGCGCGACAAAATTCTAGACTCTTTGGTTCGAACCCCGTTTTGTAGTAATATCTTTGGAGGCTTATTGGGAGAACAAGCTTGGAACGGTTTTCTGGATAAAAAACGCGAATTCAAAAACCGACGTGCAGACTTAATGCTCATCAACACCCTCATGGAACTTGAAAGACTCGAAATTGCCGTTGAGCAACTTGAAAAAATATACAAAGATTCCATTTTGGTGCATCACAAAAACGATAAAAAAGTAATAGACAAACACCAAACTCAGATACAAGCAGCCAAAGTAAATAGAGATAAAGGCTATGCACTCATTATCGATTCGGAAGCGTGGCCATTCCATAAAATGAAAAATATAGGTCAAACCGACATCATCGAATACGACGACACGCCCAATTGGTATCAGAAAAATGAAGCACAGCTCATCAATATGCTCTACAACGAAAAGTTGCTGCCTTGGGAATTTGCTTTTATACACGACTGGCACGCCAAGAGACATCGACTGCCTCAAAAATACGCCCTTTTTTATGGGCAGCGTTTGGATGAAAAAATCGTGATGAATTGCGAAGCCATCGGTATGCCCTGGGGCGAAGTGCGCGATTTGCGTTTGTTTTACATCTTCCCAGAAAAGCCATAATTAAGGTGAAAAACATCATTTTTGATTTGGGCGGCGTAATCTTAGATATTGATTACCAACGTACTATAGATGCCTTTCAAGAGCTGGGCTTCGTTAATTTTGATGTGCATTATACACAAGCCAAGCAAGAAGGTGTGTTTGATGATTTTGAAGAAGGCCGAATTTCAGCAAATCACTTTGTCGATTCTCTGAAACAACATTTACCCGAAACAACCACCAAGGCGCAAATCACTGCTGCATGGAACGCCATGTTGCTCGACTGGTCGCTTGAAAAAATCAATTTCGTGAAAAGTCTGAAAAGCAAATACAACTTATTCCTCTTCAGCAACACCAATGCTATTCACAAGGCCTGTTTCGATGCAAGTCTGCAAAAACAACTCAGTATGACTTCGCTGGACGAATTGTTCATTAGAGCCTATTATTCACACGAATTTGGAAAGCGCAAACCTCATCCGGCGAGTTTTCAAGCCATTTTAGATGAAAACCAACTTGTAGCCAGCGAAACCTTGTTTATCGATGACTCAATTCAACACATCGAAGGTGCACAACAAATTGGTTTACAAACCATTCATTTGGTCGATAAATCGATTTTGAAGTTGGGTTTGTAAACTCATGATTTCTTGTTCTGCTCTAAAAATTATAAATCAAGGCAAACTGACCAAAATATTTCTGGCGCACCTCTACCCCTCTGCTATTGTGGAACAACACGTGCCTAATGAGCGCATTGAACTGAAACTGCTCATAGAAAAAACTCAAACCATGTTGTGAGCTAATCATGCGCTCCCCCGAATGCAAATCTTCGAGTCCACGGTATTTAGAGACAAATCCCTGTTCATAAAACACACCTGTTCGGGGCATAATTTTAAAGGCATCAAAATCAAGAATAAAAAACATACTTACATCTCCAACAAGCGCGTCGCCAAACTTAAAATGCAAGGCATTATTGGTGTTTCTGCGACACATTCCGTTGACGCTGTACCCAAATTTATCAATGCGGCCAATGTAACTCGCGCTTAACCAAAAATCGAAAGAACCGCTACCAAATTGATAAACAGGGTCTATTATGACTTGATTTATTGAATCTGTCCAAGAACCAGAGGGCATATCGGCACCCAATGTAATGTCTAAGCGGTGATTTATTTTGCCTTCAGGCTTCGGTTGAACCAATCTATATGTTGCCTGAAGTTGAATATCTCCCATACCCCAACGATCAAAACGTTTGTAGCGATTCAAACCCTGGTAGGTGTTGCGCAAGGGCACAATAATTTCTCCAAAAATTCTTTCAGAAAACGCATGGCGATAACGAATATCATAGACATTAAAAATTTCTTTGACCTCAGCGCCAACTAAGTTTAAATGTCCTGAATGCTTGAGTTGAACTTGTGGATAACCCAAACGATAAATGGTTGAATAATAAACCCCTAAACTGCTTTTGCGCTCGTTGGGAATCACTTCAAAAGCACTGCTGCAAATATCGCAAGCCCAAGATTGAGATGCGAGAATAAGCATAAAAGCAAATGATAAAACTTTCATTATAAACAAATTAAAGAAAAAACAATGGGTGGTTGGGTTGATTTTAAACCACAACATTGGGCGGCGGAACAAGAATCTTGTCCTTCTTCTTTAACAAAGCAAAAAGAGGTGAGAAATAGGCCGACTTTCGAACAACAAAATTCATTCCCCAAGAAAACTGGGTGGGCTCGTCTAAAAAAACATCGATAGGTCGGTAGTCGGGCTGTGTAGGCACTGATGGCTCCTCGCTGTTTTCATTGGCATTCAATTGACACGCTCCATTGCATTTTTTCTCAGGATTATCCTTGTTGATACAATGATTTTCCGTGAAATTGGCGTTGTCAAAAAGATAGCGATACACCTTATGGTTTTGTCCAACAAAAGAGCCGAACAAGACCAATAAAATGGCGTAAATGAACACTGTGTCTTTTTTCACAGTGCAAAGATACTGTTGAAAGACGAAATCACCATCAATACCCAAACAAAACACCAGAAACGTTCCAGGCACTAAAACTTGACCCTTCTTTCTCGCCCATGGGTATCTGCACCCGAATGATGTGTTGACCTGCCGCTAAATCGCCGATGTAGATGAATTCAGGGTTTGTGACCATGCCCGGACACCAATTGCTTCGACTGTAATCTGATGACGATAAGCCATTCGAGAAATTTCCAGAAGCAGGATTAAACAAACGATAAGAACCACAATCTTGGCGCCAAGGAATAAATTTATGGATCACTTTACCATTCAACTCAATCGTATTGATTTTTGGCACAAATTCATCGCCGTTTTCCCAACCACCATGGCCCGTTGAAATGTAGCGCAGATAAACATCTTTCATGGGTTGATCTAAAGTGAAAGTGCTTGTTAATCCATCAGCATGAGCAAACATAGTGGCATATTCCTGACCCGCCATTTCCATGATGTTTGTAGTATTGAACAGGGGAATGACGCGCTCCGAACGAAAGAAATTGGTTTCTCCTTGGTGAATAGTAAAATTCAAATCAACAATGTGACCGCCTTTGTCGTAATTGCCAATAAACATAGCTATCCACACTTCTTTTCCTGAAAAAATTGGGAGCAACTCCGTAACATCTTGTCTGTATGGTACTCGCTCATGCCATATTTTATCCTTCAACTCGATATAATTGAAGTGTTTAATACCAAATGTTGTGAACAAGCGCATCAACTCAATGGGTGCGTCATAAGTATCATCAGAAACCACGCCTTGATAGGTTTTTCCCGCAGCATCAGTAAACACAGGCAAAACACCTATCCCCTCTTGAAAAGCCGCAAACATTGATTTTTTATTGTTGATTGGAATAGCTACTACAGATGCCGTTCTATCATAAGCGTCACCGTTGGATTGAATAATAGCATCTACAAAAATTTGGTTTCCAGAAGCGATTTCAGGGAATTTCACTTTGCGGGCTACAATTGTTCCATTGGCAAATCGCACCTTAATTTCTAAGTCGTTTTCTATATGATTCGGGTCGAAATTGATAATTTGATTTTTAAAAACAGGTATTATGGTAAATCGACTTTTCCAAACCAAATCGCGGTAATCCAATAAGCTGTAATAGGGCACTTTCTTATATTCATCAAGGTTTAAAGGTTTCGCTTTTTTCAAATGTTTTACCTCTTGGGCTTGCATTTTAAAAGTGCCGTTTCTATCATATTCCAAAACCAAACCTAAATGTGAACCGAGCGCCGATGGTCCGCCGTAAATATTCAAATCAAGAGTAAACCACAACGTGATGGTATTGGAATTGATTTTTACAACCGCTTTTTTACAATTGTATCCCAGAATTTTCTTGGTCTCGTCAGTGATTTCAAATGTTTGATTTTTAAAAGAACTTGAATCAACTGTTGCAATGGCGTGCTCAGCATCTAAATAACTCACTTGGTGTATGTGCCCTAATTTTGTTGTTGAAAACCAAGAAAACTCATAAGGAAAATCGTTTTTCTTGTTGTTGAATTTAGCTGAGGCAATAATGGCATGTTCTTTTGAACATCTCAACACAATGGTATCTTGATTTTCAATGACTTTATCGTTGCTAAAACGCAAATAATTCACCTGATAAAAGCCGGCATTTTGTGCTTGAATATGGAGCCAAGAAAAAACGAGAAAAAGTAAAATTGAAACGCGCATTTTTTTGTGGTAAAAGTAATAAATGTAAGCGGGAATGATAAAAATCATCCGAGACAAATGAAAGACTTTTTAGGAACGCGGTAAAATCAATAACAAGGCGCTTCTATGTAATACATAGTGACAACTAAAAACAAGACAAGGGCAATTACACAGAGCTGAACTGAGTGTTCACGGAGTTACACAAAGAAGAACGAAACATCTTGACAAACAAATAATCCCCCACTCTGTGAAACTCCGTGGTGCTCTGCGAAACTCTGTGACACAACAATATAATTCAAGGGTGAAACACAGAACTGCACAAAGACCAATACTACCGCTCAACAAAAAAATAATTCCTCAAGCTGTTAAACCTTGAGGAGCAACTAAAAAACACGGGTCAAAATATCATCCAATTTCGATACGGGTTCCAAGCGCATTTCAGCATTGTGAATCGTCAAAAAACCACTGGCATATTGCGCTGCCAAATCGGGTTGATGTGTAGAAAAAATGATGGTTTTACCTTGTTCAGAAAGCTGTTTCAACCATTCAAACACCAATTTTCTGTTGCCCACATCCAGAAAAGATTCGGGTTCGTCGAGCAGCAACACATCGGCATCGCGGTAAACACTGCGCATGATTAAAGCCAATTTTTGTTCACCATCACTCAAATTTTCAAAGGCATCCTGTGCCATGTGCTCCATATTGAATTGAGCCAACAATTGTTTCACCTCCTCCTGTTCCTCTCGTTTGGGCACATCCAAGAAATTGCGCTCAGTCGATTTACCCGACAATACAAAATCCATCAATCTGATGGCGCCAAAAGGAACTATTTTCACAGGAATGTAACTCACCCGTTTTGATGGAAAATAATTCCGTTGAAACATAAATTCCTTGCCATCCAAGGTGATTTTGCCTGTCACCAAACTATCCAATCCGGCGAGCGCTTTCAAAAAAGTTGACTTTCCAGAGCCATTTTTACCAATCAAAGCCAATAAGGCACCGCGCTCCACACGCAATTCAGCCGCTTGAAAGAGTGATTTTTTACGAATGGTGGCTTGGATGTTTTGTATAATAATCATGACACCATCCCCCTTCTCGCTCCCCTCACAATCACATAAATAATCACCGGAGCACCAAAAAGCGCCAAAATTCCATTTAAAGGCATACCAATTTCTGTTGTTCGCAAAATAATGTCGGCAATAATAGCCAGTGATCCTCCTAGAAATAAGGTGGTTGGTAGTAAAATACTATGATTGGTGCTTTTTAAAATCATGCGTGCCAATTGAGGAATAGCAATTCCAATAAAACTTATGGGACCACATTGCACCGTAATTAAAGCTATCAATACACCCAAAACCAACAAAATTGTAAAACGAATTTGAGTGGTTTTATAACCCGCTTCGAGCAACATTTGTTCACCCAAAACCCATGTGTTTAGTACTTTAGGAAAACGAATAAATATGAATGTTAATAAAGATAAAATCACCAAAATATAATACCAGAAATAATCCAATTGAATCATACCAAAACTACCAAAACCCCATTCAATGTATTTGCGCATCATCGTGTCTGTGCTACCGTTGAGCAACATGCTTACAAAAGCCGATGTGAAAAAACTAAGCATTAAACCCACCACAAGCAGTGTAACACCTTTGATATATCGGTTGATGGAAATTAGAAGTAAAATCACCAAAAATGACCCCAACAAACCAAAGAAATATTGTGCAATAAGCCCTGTTACATAAGCCATTGGAACCATAATCGCCAATGCCACACCCAATGATGCACCACTAGAAATACCCAATACACCTGGTCCGGCCAATGGATTTCTAAAAAAAGATTGCAACACCATGCCCACCACTGCCAATGCACCACCGGCAAAAAAAGCATTTACCGTTCTTAAATAGCGTTCTTCTATAATCAAAGACCAAGCACTTATTTCCGTGTTTTTTCCCAATAACAAGGCAGTAACATCTGCAATAGGAATAGAAATTGCACCCACACTAATGCCGTATAGGAATAGCACAAAACTGAGCAGAATAAGGAGTATTAACACAATAATGTCTCGGCGACCTATCATGATTCTTGTGCAAGTTTGTCGTTAAAGCATTTTCTACAGAGCGGTTCATAATGGTGCTTTTCTCCCAATAAAACCTGATTTTTTTCCCCAACCAAACGATGAGAAAACTGAGCCAATGCACCACAAGAAGCGCAAATAGCATGTACTTTGGTAACATATTCAGCAACAGCCAAAAGTTTAGGCATAACACCAAAAGGTTGACCAGCAAAATCCATATCCAAACCAGCACAAATTACCCTAACACCCCTGCGTGCCAATTCAACAGAAACCTCTACCAAATCTTCATCGAAAAACTGAACCTCATCTATACCTACTACCTTTTGGTGCTGCCAATTTTCGAGTATGTCAGAAGCTTTATCAACCGCCATAGCTGGAATGCGTTCTCCACGATGTGTAACCACTTCTTCAGAAGAATACCGATTGTCTATCACCGGTTTAAAAATAATCAATTCTTGCTGTGCAAATTGTGCTCTGCGCATACGACGTATGAGCTCCTCTGTTTTACCAGAAAACATAGAACCACAAATTACTTCGATCCAACCATTTCCTGTGTCTGTTGAGGGAAAATTTTCTAAAAACATGCCTTGTCTGTTTCGATTTTATTCAGTGGGCTAAGATACTTATTTTAAACTTTCATCAAATTCAGTAAATTAAGACTGGAGTCCTTGTCTATTGCTGTTTTATTCATTTAATTAAACAACTAATAATCAACAACATAATTCTAAATTTTATCTTTATCAGCCCAATGTAATCATCCTTTTTTGATTTTCCTAAAAAACAGGATTCGCCAGTATTTTTATATAAAAAGAATAAAGAATTTTTAAAAAGAATTTTTTAATATTACTATTAAGGCTGTTGAAACGGTTGATAACTTTGTTTGTCTGAAAAATGAAATAGTTTTGAGTATTTATCGACGGGTAATTGACAATTTTTATTTGTCTAATGAGCTAATTTGGTGTGGGATATGGGCTTATTAACACTCTTGTTGATATCGAATGGTTTTATTTATTTTTTACAACTCAAATATATGTGATGTTGAAAAGTATAGGTATAAATAAGTGTAACATTCTACTTTTTCCACTTGCATAATTCATTTGTGTTTTGGCTTATATAAGTTATCGAATAAACCAAGCAAAACTTTTGTATTTGAATTAACTTTTTATTCACACTATTTTTACATTGATGTGCGTAACTTGGTGCGGTGAGCGCAGTAAAACCGTTACATAAAACAAACAAATGTTTGTAAATACCGCTCTTTGTTCATAACCTGAGTGACCTCGTTTTTATGGCTTTGTTGTACCTTTGTGCATCAATAGTAGAAACGATGGCAACAAAATTAGTAATAGGTTCTGATCATGCGGGATATGCATTAAAAGAAAAAGTTAAACAGTTCATTTCCAATCATTTTGAAATGGATATCCACGATGTTGGTACGTATTCAGAAGAAAGCACAGACTATCCAGATTATGCGCATGAAGCCGCTAATTTGGTCGCAGCAGATTTAGACAACACAATTGGTGTCTTGATTTGTGGAAGTGGCAATGGCATCAGTATGGCTGCCAACAAACATGCTGATATTCGTTGTGCTTTATCGTGGTTACCAGAAATTGCGGAATTGGCCCGTTTACACAACAATGCAAATATTGTTTCTTTACCAGCGCGATTTATCAGCGAAGAAATGGCTTTTGAGATTGTTAAAACCTTCCTGACCACACCGTTTGAAGGTGGTCGCCATGAACGCAGGGTGAATAAAATTGCTTGTGTTTAATTGTAACACAATAATTTTCAGGCTTTTTCTAGCCATTTTTGTTCTTTTAGGGACAACTTTTTCCTTTGCTCAACATCAACAGAATTTGCGTAATCATGTGGAGACGCTGTCATCTCCTATTTTTGCGGGAAGAGAAACGGGTTCGTGGGGTCAAAAATTAGCAGCTATTTATATTCAAGAGCAGTTTCAAAATGCGCGAATTGACACTTTCAGTTTTCGTCATGTTCAAGATGGCGGATTTCTTTGTTTTGATCAGGATACGCTTTTTCATAAACAGCACTTTTTTTATTCAGGTTTCGACGAAAAAGTCGTATCAGTTTTGAATCAAAAAGATTTCGAAATAATTCACATAAACGCTTCTGGTTATTACCATGAAAGATTCAAAAAAAGCGAAAAAATCAAACTTTATTTGATTGAAGATTGGGATAATTTTCTCGATGTTTTTGGACACAAATTTTCTTCAGAGCGCTATATTGTAGGTCCAGAAAACAAACAACGTGAAATTTTTGTAAACCGGGATGCTCTAAAAAATGAGGTGTTTGTAACAGTCTCGTTGGATTTGGTAGAGCACGTAGAATTGTACAAATCAGAGAATTTGGTTGTTCCTGTATATTTCAATGAGAACAACACCGAAACCATTGTGATTTGTGCGCATTATGATCATTTGGGTGAAGAATTGGGTCAGTATTATCCTGGCGCAGATGATAATGCTTCTGGCGTGGCTGTTTTGGTAGAGTTGGCAAAACTCTTAGATATTTATTGTCAGGATAGCGCTGTGATTTTAGGAAGAAACATTCAAGTTGTATTTTTTTCAGGAGAGGAACAAGGCATGTTGGGTTCTTTTCATCACGTTTTTGTTTCACCGTATTTTGCCAACAACACACGCCTCTGTATCAATATGGATATGGTTGGGTTTGTGCACAGTGATAGTACACAGATTTACGCGGTTGATTACACGTTTAATGATGAGTACGCCGATTACTTTAACCAGCTCACCAGTACTACAATTGATATCAAACAAGTGCCCTATCAAGAATTTTTGAATGATTTTAATTCAGATCACCAGTCGTTTTTGAGCATGGATGTTTCCTCCATTTTGTTTTTCACAGGCTTGCATCCCTTTTATCACACCCCGCTGGATACGCCAGAAAAATTGAATTATGATGCGATGAATGCTTTGGTGATGGCCATGAATGTATGGATTGTGGCGCTTGCCAAGTAAGACCTATTCTCCCACCAACTCCTCCAAAAGCGCGAAGGTTTCTTTCGAATAATTTTCGTAATACGCACCAGTAGCGGGCCCATAGAAGCCTGTATAAATCTTCCGAACCTTGCCTTTTTTATCCAAATAGAGCGTAGTAGGAAAAGACATCACATGATTCAACATTGGAAAATGTTGGTTGGCTAATGTTTTATTGGCTTTGCCTGCGACCAAAAATGTGAAATCGAATTTGTTGTTATCGATCATTTTCTGAACCGCTTCTCTGCGTTTTTCATCAGAATCGCTAACCTCATAGCAAACAGCGATGATTTCCAGCTGGTCTTTACCGTATTTTTCCCGAACTGTTTTAAAAAAATGTGCCTCGTCGATGCAATTTGGGCACCAAGTACCCATCAACATAATTACGCTTACTTTATTTTCATTGATGTGGTTGGGAAAAGTGTAGAAATTACCCTTAACATCGGGAAAGGTAAATCGAACCGGGTGTTTGGCGTTCAGCGTGGTTAATGTGTAGGGATTTTGGAGTTCGGCTTTGTCATTTTTATGTGCTATCCAATCGGTGGAGTAGTGTTTTCCGCTGAAAAACAACCCTTTTAATGTATCACCTTCTATAGAAGCCTGAAATAAATAGGCTTGTGTGCCATTAAATGTAGCCAAAAAAAGACTGTCGTTTTGGGTATACCCACAAAGATAACGGTAGTCGCCCGTTTCGGTTAAAAAGGTGCCAATAACCGATGAGCCTTTTACTTCAAAAATACCAACAGCAGGGTAGGGCTTGTTTTTAGTTGAAAAAGTGGCCGACCATTTTCCTGTGATGGCACTATTTACGGGTGTTGGTTTCACTTTTTTCTTTTCTGTGAAGAAGGGAATGCTATAATTTTCTTTTTGCAGATTATGCCAATGGCCACTCATTCTTTTTTTGGTGAATTTGCAACGCAGATAGGAGTTGAAATACGGGAAAACCAAATCCAAGGAGTCGGTGTTGGGCACCAAACGTTTTTGTAATGGTATGATTTCTAAACCATTGATAAGATAAAAGTCGTTGTTTTGAATCTTAATCTGAAGCGGCAGTTTTTGTTGATCCGACAATTTGAGATAACCAAAATAATCACAAGCAATACTTGAACCAGACAAAAGGCCACAAATAAGCAATGTTAGAACCAAAAAAGATGTTTTCAAAAGGGTAATTTTAAGGCTGTTTAGGTCGTCGAAATTACGAATTATCTTGAATTCAATTTATCTAGTGCAACTTATTTCAGATATTTGACGTCAGTTAAAGCGAGAATGAGTATGAATGAGTTGGATTTAATAAAAGCATGTATTGCCAAGGATCCGCGCGCTCAGAGATTTCTTTACGACAAACACGCGCCCATGTTGATGGCTGTTTGTCGGCGGTATTGTTCTTCAACGGAAGAGGTCGAGGATGCTTTTCAGGAAGGTTTTGTGAAAATCTATTCCAAGCTGTCAGAGTATAAATATGAGGGTTCGTTTGGCGGCTGGTTGAGAAGGGTGATGGTGAATACTGTTTTAGACAATATGCGGAAAAACAAAAAACATGCTTTTCATGAGGATGTAAATGAAGTTCCAAATATCAGCTCGAATGCACATTCTCCTCTAGACGAAATGTCGGCGAAGGAACTGATGTCGCTCTTGGAAACCCTACCAGATGGCTATCGTGTTGTTTTTAACATGTTTGCCATCGAAGGATACAGCCACAAAGAGATTGCCGATAAGTTGGACATAACCGAAAGCACATCAAAATCTCAGTTTTTGAGAGCAAGAACGTATATTAAAAAATGTTTAGAAGAAATAAAATTTAGCAGTGAGCGATTTGAATAACATAGAAAAACTGTTTCATGAGAAGTTAGAAAACTTCGAAATGCCTGTGCGCGCAGAACTTTGGGATAAAGTTGCCGCTGGTGCTGGTATTGGAAAAACTGTTTTTTGGAGTGCTTCTAAAATTGTGGCGGCCGTTTTTGTTGGCCTTGTTGCGGTGTCTGCTATTACTTGGGTTGTATTGAGCAACGATGCTGAATTAATTGAAACGGAAACACCACAATTGGCGCAAGAAGAGTTGAGTAAACCTGTTGTTGAAGAACCTTTTGTAAATATGGAAGCGCTTGATGTTCCGCAAAGAATAGTCACCGAAAGCAGTCAAAATTCGGATGCTTACCAAATGCAGCAAACAACACCCTCGTTGTCGCCCAGATTACAGATAGAAGATCCTACTGATAACACAGAGCCAGGAATACAGTTTACACAGAATTTGCGAGAAGAGAATCCACCTGCGATCGTAAATGAAACACCTGCCGCAGCTGTTGTTTTTGAGCCGGCACCAACAGAAGTTTTGAACTTGGAAATTCTTCGTGCTCCTGAAAAAACTGAAGAAAAAAGCCTAGAACAAATTCATTTTCCACATCAATTTGTTCAGGTTTTCAATGCGAATCTGCCTGGAGAAGCTGGTCAGTTTTCTGTTTATAGTGAGAATTTAGGGTCGTTTAAAATTGAAATTCGAACACGTGCTGGGAAATTGGTTTATGCCTCTAGCGACCCGAATTTTGTTTGGCGTGGAGAACAAATGGATGGCTCTGAGGCTCCAGAAGGAACTTATATGTACACCATTTTCTCAACTACATCTGGCGGGGAGCCTATTAAGCCTCAAGCGGGTTCAGTTTTCTTAATGAGAAAGTAGGGGATTAGGTTGCTTTTTCTTTATTACTTTACAAATTTGTGGACTTTCAAGATTTGCTTTCCATTTCATTTATCACACTATCTTTGCTGCTTAAATCTTAAGGCACATGGAGCAGCAAGCAGTTTTTCTCCCCACTTCTGAAATGGCAGAGGGTTTGGTGGGATCTGAAATCATCAAATTGGCGGGTGAAATAAACACGAAAATTCGCAATGGTGAAACGATTTATAATTTCACAATCGGTGATTTTGACCCCAAGATTTTCCCTATACCTGCTGAGCTGAAAGCGGCCATTTTGCAAGCCTATCAAAACGACCACACCAATTATCCTGCTGGTGACGGCATGTTGGAATTGAGAAATGCAGTGGCTGCTTATATCGAGCGCTACCAAGGGCTTCGTTTTGCCAACAATGAAATCTTAATTACTGGTGGTGCTCGACCGATTATTTACACCATTTATAAAGTTCTTTTGGACTCTGGAGATGGTGTGATTTACCCAACACCATCTTGGAACAACAACCACTATTGCCATTTGATGGGCGCCAAACAATTTTACATAGAAACAACGGCCGAGAATAATTTTATGCCAACAGCTGCTGAAATAGCGCCTTTTGTGAAGGATGCGCATTTGCTGGCTTTGTGTTCGCCGCTAAATCCTACAGGAACAACTTTTACCAAAGAGGCATTGATAGAGATTTGTGAATTGGTTCTAGAAGAAAATAAGCGCAGAGGCACCGACAAAAAACCGCTTTATGTGATGTATGATCAGATTTATTCTTTGCTTACGTTTGATGGAATAACACATGTGGACCCAGTTTCGCTTTTCCCCGAAATGCGCAATTACACCATTTTTGTTGATGGTATTTCAAAAGCATTTGCCGCTACAGGCGTTCGCGTCGGTTGGACTTTTGGCCCTGAGCGCATCATTGGGAAAATGAAATCGGTTTTGGGTCATATCGGTGCCTGGGCTCCAAAAGCCGAACAAGTTGCAACGGCTGAATATTTGGTTCAAAATGAAGCAATTGACGAATATATTGTTGACTTTAAACACGAAATTAAAGCCCGTTTACAAGGTTTTTACGATGGTTTGAAAAACATGAAAGCAGCCGGTTTTTCTGTTGATGCCATTCCTCCTCAAGCGGCGATTTACCTAACGATTAAATTGGACTTGGTGGGCAAAACCACTGCCAATGGTGTGACTTTAAATGCCACGGAAGATGTTGCGGCATATGTGTTGAACGAAGCGAAAGTGGCCATTGTTCCTTTTTATGCTTTTGGTTCACCAAGAACATTGCCTTGGTTCAGATTGTCGGTGGGAACTACAACACAACAAGACGTGCAAGACGCAATTGCATCTTTGAGAAAAGCTTTAGAAAAATTGCGTTAGTGTATTATCTTCCTAAAGGAAAGAAGAAAGTTAAACGATAGATGATGGGCAAATATCTAGCACCGGCATTGGGTTGAGCGGAATTCCTCAATTTTATAAAATATTGACTTCTAAATGGAGAGGGTCTGAGGTCGTCGCGTATTGCATCGGCTATGTCATATTGCACGCCCAAATTCAAACGCACCCAGTCAAAATCTTTTGATGCGCCTCCACCAACAAATGCAGCTAAGGTCCATTTTCTATTCGATCCTGTTTGAGAAGCAGGTAAATTAAATGGATTTCTGATGTATTCCATTTCTGCACCAACGAAGAACCACTCCATGAAGCGGTAATGCCAAAACGCGCCCGTTCCATATAAAGAACCAGATGCGCCTACACCAGTAAAACTGTTGTTGTTCCATATCCGTTGGTATCTGAACATAAGTCCATATGCCACACCCTCATTGTGTTCGCCATAATTTTCACCAAGCCCAAAGCGAACAGATCCTCCTATAGTGCCACCATTGTTGCTCACCGATGCTGCTGCAATTTCAAGCCCTATTTCTGGACGATTTTGGGCATAAGCTGTAGATAAACAGAAAGCAAAAAGTATAGGGGTGATAAAATGTTTCATATCTTTAATTTTATGCTTGTAAAATTAGTGTAATTTTTGATTTCAAAATAGGAGTTACATGGATTGTAATAGCTACTTTCGGGTTGTATGGCTATTTTTAAGGGGTTTCTTTGAATGGATAACACCTTATAAAAGTTGTTTATACTCGAACTTGAATCAGATTACGTTGTGGTTTATTGGCCAAATTTCATATAACAAATACCCATAAAAAAACCCTAACTCCTTTCGTCGTTAGGGCAATCTTTGAGGTCCCGAGCGGGTTATTTCATGAACCGTATATGTTTATTTCGCATTCAAAGATTGCCCTACTTTTTTGCAAAAAGCGCCGGGTCTTTTTATCGGCTTTATGTCCAAATTTCATTTGACATACACCC